>ENA-OQKP01000065-OQKP01000065.1-human-gut-metagenome-genome-assembly--contig:-NODE-65-length-101682-cov-19.800098_pt1 | contig 101682 bp, 89 predicted proteins | sample MGYA00242780_ERZ504802 | MGnify/ENA primary metagenome ERZ504802 (study PRJEB26092, sample SAMD00036406) | human gut metagenome | host: Homo sapiens | study: EMG produced TPA metagenomics assembly of... | reverse complement strand
ATTTCTCCTGCAAGGTAGCGTTCGACTATTTTTACTTTTTCTACTGGTTCTATCTTACTCTTTCTGAACATGAAAATACCCCCATATAGGACTTTTATATTTCATTGTCCTATATGAGGGTAGCATATCAAATGGTGCCATGCCAGAAACTCCGGGGGAGTTTTTTATCTTTATATTTTCTTTTGCTTTCAATTCAGTCCGGCTTAATTGCCTGAGTCTGAACTACTTGAACTTGATGAATCACTCGAGCTTGATGAACTGCTTGAGCTTGATGAACTGCTTGAGCTTGTCTCAACCTGAATGCACTGGTTAGCCAGCCATTCTTTTACAAGATCATTCAGTGCGATCTCTTTCAGTTCTGACTTGGATGCGGCTTTCTTCAGAGCCTTCACACTGTCGTATCCGTATGCATCCGCAATCTTCTTAAGCTCTGTCTTATAAGTCTCATCATCTAACTTAATGTTCTCTTTATCTGCAATTGCCTTTGTTACCAATGTCTGCTTTACACTGGATTTTGCAGCTTTTGTTACCTGCTTTTCGAATTTCTCAACAGTTGTTCCCATCTGCTGTTCGATCAGATCATCATATGACATATTGTAAGCTTCTGCAACAGATTTGTACTGAGAGATCAGGGAATCTTCGATCTTCTTTACATCTTTCTCAGGGTATTTCTTAACTTTTGTATTATCAAGAACCTTCTGCCATGCTGCCTGCTGTAAAGAATCATTATATGTCTTCTCGTTATCTTCCTCGAGAGACTTCTTCACTTCTTCTTTATATTCTTCTACTGTCTTAGATTCCTTTGACACCTTCTTTACAAACTTGTCCGTAAGCTTCGGTGTCTTCTTTTTGGAAATAGATTTTACTGTAATTGTAAATGTAACATCTTTTCCTGCCAGGTCAGAGCTTCCGTAATTCTCCGGAAACTTTCCGTTCCAGTCAAAGGTATCGCCTGCATTATGTCCGATGATACTGTCTTCAAATCCATCGATGAAAGAGTTTGAACCTATCTCCAATGGATAATCTGTGGATGATCCGCCGTCAAATGCTTCTCCGTTCATCTTTCCGACAAAATCAATTGTCGCTGTATCACCTTTCTTTACTGCACGGCCTGTTACTTCTTCTGTTGTTGAATTTTCATCCAGTACTGATTGAATCTGTGTATTCACATCATCATCCGTTACTTCACTTGGTTTGTCAACCTTATCTACTTCAACGCCTTTATAAACAGAAATCTTAACATTCTCTGTTTCCAGACCTTTGGCAGACTGGCAACCAGTCATCATAAGAGAGACTGCCATAACACCTGTTAATAACATTGCCACTTTCTTTTTCATAGTGCACCTCGTTTTATTATTCATTTTAAGGTGGGCATCATAATCCCATCTGATTTCTTGGTATACGTTTACGCATACTACTTTGTTATATCACATTTAGAAAAACTTTCATAGCATTTTCACATATATTTCATTCTTTTATCAAATTTTTCATTTTGAAATCGTCTACTTTTCCCGTATACTTCTTGCACTCCCACCAAAACAATGTTAGAATATTTGTTATGGAATATAGAATATAGGAGGTTTATTGTGAAGACATTTACAATTGTATTATTGGTAATCCTTGTGATTTTGATTGTTGCATGTGTTGTATTATATTTCGTTGGAAAGAAAGCCGAGAAGAAACAGGCAGATCAGCAGGCACAACTTGATGCAGTTGCACAGACTGTTTCCATCCTGGTTATCGATAAAGGTCGTATGAAATTAAAAGAAGCCGGCTTACCGGATATCGTAATCGAAAATACACCAAAGTATCTTCGTCGTTCTAAAGTACCGGTAGTAAAAGCCAAAGTCGGACCAAAGATCATGACACTTATGTGCGATGCACAGGTTTATCCTTTGATCCCGGTTAAAAAAGAAGTAAAAGCTACTATCAGCGGTATTTACATCACAGCAGTAAAAGGTGTAAGAGGTCCGCTGGACGTACCGGAAAAGAAAAAAGGATTTTTTGCAAGATTAAGAAACAAATAAGTACTTAATAAATAACAGCATTGGAACTTACTGACCCAATGCTGTTATTTTTATGTCTATATTACAGTCTGCAACCGGATCTCCGTTGATGTCCAGCGCATAGTTCACATGTACCGTGATCTTTTCATCCTGTTCTTCGAACCGGATGTCTTTTGTAAAGACCCCGATCATCATCTCACCGTATGGTGTCTCATACTGTGTCATATTGATCTTGTCTTTCTCGAATACCATATGCGTATTTGTAATTCCACTCTTAATGATCTCAACCTTCCGGTCATCCATAATTCTGACCTTGTTCTTGATCGTTCCCGGAATTCCTTCTACCAGTTCATCATAAATCACATAGTGTTTTCCGTTTTTTTCATAATAATTCGCAGGTGCGATCACTTCGATCGGTTCATTTCCCGGCTCATCACCCTGCGCTTCTATCCCGGTCACATCCTGATGCAGACCGGATATACTTAATAATACGTCTTTTGTCATATATTCTCCTAATAATCTTCAATATCAATTGCCTGTGTCTTATCTACATCATATGGCAGGATTGAATTGGCAAATTTCTTAAACTTTTCTGCTGCATCACTGACATAAAAATCATATGCCGCCGGTTCTCCGGATGTATTGGCAATTTTCTGCTCTTCCAGTATCTGCTTCAAATCCATCGCTGTCTCGTACGCCGGATTTACAATATGTACAGACTCTCCAAAGTATGCCATAATCCTGGATCTGAGAAGCGGATAATGGGTACATCCCAGAATCAGTGTATCAATCTCCGACTTTCTCATATCGGACAGATAGATATCGATCACTTCTTCTGTGATCTTATGCTTTGCAAATCCTTCTTCTACCAGCGGAACAAATAACGGACATGGTTTTCCTATAACTTCCGCTTCCGGCATAAGTTTTCTGATCTCTTTGGTATAAGTCTCGCTCTTGATCGTTGCCTCTGTACCGAGTACGCCGATCTGACCGTTTTTCGTCTCTCTTACAGCAGCTCTTGCCCCCGGTACGATCACTCCGATGATCGGAATATCAAATTCTTCCTTCACCGTCTCCAGCGCCAGTGCACTGGCCGTGTTGCATGCGATCACGATTGCCTTTACATTCTTTGTCTTCAGGAAACGGATGATCTGTCTGGAAAAACGGATAATGTTATTCTTTGACTTACTTCCGTATGGAACTCTTGCTGTATCCCCAAAATATACTACATTTTCATTCGGCAGCTGACGCATGATCTCTCTTGTGACGGTCAGACCGCCGACTCCCGAATCAAACACACCGATTGCTGCCGTGTTCCTGTTTTTATTTTCCACGATATTAAATCTCCTTTTATGAATACTCCACCATATTTTACTATTGTACCGTCTTGGACGTGCATTTTCAAGAGATTTTATGTCGAAACCTCCCTTGTATACTTTGCTATAAAAAAAGTTACCTGTCATAAAACAGATAACTTTTTATTCTTTATTCCGATTCTAATTACAGAGCCAACTGTTTCGCGATCTCATACTGATAATCCGGAATCTTCTTTGTCATTCCGAGTGCTTCATCAATATCAAAGTCTACATACTCTCCATGTTTGTAACCTACAACACGGTTTGTCTTTCCTTCAAGCAGAAGATCTACGGCTTTTGCTCCCATGATAGAAGCGTATACTCTGTCTTTACATGTCGGGCTTCCACCACGCTGCATGTGTCCGAGAATAGTTGCTCTTGTCTCCATACCGGTTGCTTCTTCAATTCTCTTAGCCATGTTCATAGAATCTCCAACACCCTCTGCATTGATGATGATGTAGTTCTTCTTTCCACGTTTTCTTGATTCCTGAATATCTTCAATGATCTTCTCTTCGTCATAATCATGTTCTTCAGGCATCAGGATCTTCTCTGCTCCATTTGCAATACCGCACCACAGTGCAAGGTATCCAGCATCTCTACCCATAACCTCGATGATAGAGCATCTCTCATGAGAAGTTGATGTATCACGTACTTTGTCAATAGCCTGCATAGCTGTATTAACGGCTGTATCAAATCCAATTGTATATTCCGTACAGGCAATATCGAGATCGATCGTTCCCGGAAGTCCAATTGTGTTGATTCCAAAGTTAGCAAGTTTCTGAGCTCCGGCAAATGATCCGTCACCACCGATGACTACCAGACCATCAATACCATATTTTTTACAGATAGCTGCTGCTTTCTGCTGACCTTCCTCTGTACGCATCTCTGCACAACGGGCTGTCTGAAGAATTGTACCTCCGCGCTCAATTGTATCGGATACGTCTCTGGCTGACAGATCGATAATTTCCTCGTTTAAAAGTCCCTGATATCCTCTTCTGATACCTCTTACTTTCAGTCCTTTACCCAGTGCTGTACGAACAACGGCACGGATTGCTGCGTTCATTCCAGGAGCATCTCCACCACTTGTCAATACACCTATTGTACGAATTACTTTTTTGTCTGCCATGATTCATTCCTCCATTGTATTAGTTTGTTCCAATTATCTTCTAACCATTATCATTTCTCTCCGATGATATTGTACATGAATTAATGCACGCTTTCAATGGGTTTTTCTATAACTTTTACACAACTTTCACCAAGATAATTCGTCAATCTGCTCAACAACACCTCATCTGCTGTCACATTCCAGCCTTTCGGCAGGCGTTTTACTGCTTTTTCTTTTTTGCAATAAATGATAACTTCATCCATTCCTTCAGAGACTTTCAAAATATCCTGCAACATTCCTTCCTGCTGAAGATATGTCTCTTTATCTGGATACTGCAGCCATAATTCCTTTCGCGTCTGAGCAAATGGAATCACCTGTTCGCAGATCAGTTTGCTCGGTGCATCATCTTCCTCTGATACACGGCCCTTGATGAATACCTTGGCTTCCTCATTCAGATACATCTGATTCTTTTCAAAATCTCTCGGGAAGATCACAACTTCTACCGATCCAACCAGATCTTCCAGTGTGATAAATGCCATCACTTTATTTGTCTTGGTATACTTGATCGTCTTATTCGTAATCATACCTCCGACAATCTCTTTTGCACCGTCATGCACCTTCGTTCTTCCGGTTTCATCATCCAGCTGGAAATCCAACGTTGTCCTGGATATATTTTTTCTCCATTTTTCTTCATAGTCTTCCAGTGGGTGTCCGCTCAGATATACTCCGAGCACTTCTTTTTCAAATGCAAGCTTTGTCTCTTTTTCATACTCACCAACATCCGGAAGTGGTATATCGAATTCTGATTTCTGATCATCACTTACGATATCGAACAGTGAAAGCTGTCCCGTCATAGAGTATTTCCGCTCCCGGTTCACCTGATCCAGAATCTGCACATAGACCACCATGAACTGCTTTCTTGTACCACCCAGACTGTCAAATGCTCCGGACTTGATAAAGCTTTCTATCGTACGCTTATTGACCTCTTTTCCGGACAGCCGCTCGATAAAGTCTTTCAGGTTGCTGAATGGCCCTCCGTTTTTTCTTTCTTTGATGATCGATTCTATCACCGGCTTTCCGATACTCTTGATCGCCGCCAGACCATAACGGATGTTACCGCTGTCAACGGAGAAGCTTCCCTCTCCTTTATTGATATCCGGCGGAAGGATCTTAATTCCCATCTGCCGGCAGCTGTAAATATACTCTGACACTTTCCCCGGATTATCGATCACGGAAGTCATAAGTGCTGCCATAAATTCTACCGGATAATAATATTTTAACCAGGCTGTCTGATAAGATACCACCGCATATGCCGCAGCATGCGACTTGTTAAATGCATATTTGGCAAAATCAATCATTTCATCATAGATCTTATTTGCCGTCTTCTCGTCGATTCCATTGGCAATACAGCCTGGTACGCCCTCATCCGGATTCCCATACACAAAGTTCTGACGTTCTTTCTGCATGACGTCGCCCTTCTTCTTGGACATTGCTCTTCGCAGGAGGTCACTTCGTCCGAGTGTATAACCTGCCAGATCACGCACGATCTGCATAACCTGCTCCTGATATACGATACAGCCGTAAGTCGGCGCAAGGATCGGCTCCAGCTGCGGGCAGTCATAAGTAATGCTTTCCGGGTTATTCTTGCCTTTGATATACTGCGGGATGAAGTCCATCGGACCCGGACGGTATAATGAAATACCGGCGATAATATCTTCCAGATTCTGTGGCTTCAGTTCTTTCATGAAGTTCTTCATACCGGCGCTTTCAAGCTGGAATACTCCGTCCGTCTTTCCTGTTCCGATGGATGCAAGGACTGCTTTATCATCATAATCTATCTTATTGATATCAATCGTCTTTCCACTGCTGATACCTGCCAGGCGTTCTGCATCCTGGATAACTGTTAATGTACGAAGTCCCAGGAAATCCATCTTCAAAAGTCCCAGTTCTTCCAGGGTTGTCATGGTAAACTGTGTTGTCACAGAGCCATCGGATCCAAGTGAAAGAGGCACAAACTCCTCTATTGCCCTCTGACCGATCACGACACCTGCCGCATGCATGGATGTATGTCTCGGAAGACCTTCCAGTCTTCTCGACATATCGATCAGTTCCTTTACCTGTTCATCTTCCTGATACAGTTTTTTGAATTCCGGATTCATCTTCAGCGCTTTATCTAACGTAATATTCAGCTCTGTCGGCACCATCTTCGCAATGCTGTCTACAAATGCATATGGAAGATCCATCACACGTCCCACATCACGGATGACTCCGCGGGCCGCCATCGTACCAAAAGTTACGATCTGTACCACCCGGTCTGCACCGTACTTTCTTCCTACATAGTCGATAACTTCCTGCCGCCTTTCGAAACAGAAGTCCACGTCAATATCCGGCATGGATACTCGTTCCGGGTTCAGGAACCGCTCGAACAGCAGCTGATACTTGATCGGATCAATACTTGTGATTCCCAGACAGTACGATACGATACTTCCTGCCGCCGAACCTCGTCCCGGTCCGACCTTGATTCCCTGTGTTCTTGCATAATTGATAAAATCCCACACGATCAGAAAATAATCCACATATCCCATAGATTGAATGACCGACAACTCATACTCCAGACGTTCTTTCAGCGAATGATCCCCGTCCGGATAACGTTCTTTCAGGCCATCAAAGCAAAGCTTATTCAGATATTCCCAGGAAGTATATCCCTCCGGCACATCATATTTCGGCAATTTGGTAACACCGAATTCAATCTCCACATTACAACGGTCCGCAATCTTCTGTGTATTCTCAAGCGCCTGCAGTGCATATGGAAACAGCTGCCGCATCTCTTCCTCAGACTTAATATAATACTGACCGCCTTCATACCGCATACGGTCTTCATCTTCCAGTTTCTTTCCAGTCTGGATACACAACAGAATATCATGAGGCTTTACATCTTCGGCATAGGTATAATGTACATCATTCGTCGCAACAAGCTCAATCCCCGTCTCCTGAGCCATACGAAGGAGCGACTGATTCACAATCTGCTGCTCCTGCATCCCATGATCCTGCAGTTCCAGGAAAAAATTCCCTTTTCCGAAAATGTCCTGATACCTAAGTGCTGCTGCCTTTCCTTCTTCATACATCCCACGCAGGATATTCTTCTGTACCTCACCGGCCAGACATGCACTGAGCGCAATGATCCCTTCATGAAATTCCTGCAGTACTTCGATATCTACCCTCGGTTTATAATAATAGCCTTCCGTAAATCCTCTGGATACGATCTTCATCAGATTGTGATATCCGATATCATTTTCTGCCAGAAGTACCAGATGGTAGTAACGGTCATCACCGCTTCCGACAGCCTCTTTATCAAATCGAGATCCCGGTGCAACATAGACCTCGCACCCGAGAACCGGTTTGATTCCTGCTGCTTTTGCCGCACGGTAAAAATCAATAACACCATACATCACACCATGGTCCGTAATCGCCACACTGTTCATCCCGAGTTCTTTTACCCTGGCTACACATTCTTTAATTTTATTTGAGCCATCCAACAGGCTGTACTCTGTATGGACGTGAAGATGTGCAAAGCTCATAGCTTTCTCCCTTCCTGTTAAATATATTGAAAAAAGGTGCTCCCTTCAGGGAACACCCTCTCAAACATTCATGTTTGTTTTAGTCTTCTTTTCCAGTTCCAAGAAGCATGAATTTTACAAGTTTATCGATATCCTGTGGCTCATGAGCAACGATTTCCAATTCCGGAATTTCTCCGTTAGAGAAGATATTTGCCATAGATACATACTGAGATAATTTTGACTTTAAGTTCAGTCTGTCACCTTCACCTGTTACAAGTTCAACTTTTCCTTCACAAGAATCAACTACTTTGAAAAATCCTTCGATATCTGTAATATTCTGTACTTTCATTTCTCATTCTCCTTTTTATTCATTTTATTATTAACAATCTTAATGCTTTTATTATACCTTATTTCTTTTTCATTTCAATATTCTTTTCTGAAATTTTTATACGACCTTCTTTAAGAAGTCTTCCGACAGCACGTTTGAACGCATTTTTACTCAATCCGAATTCCTGTTTGATCAGTTCCGGATCCGCCTTGTCATTAAACGGAAGCTTCCCGCCATATTCTTCCATACGTTTCATGATCAGCGCTGCATCCTCATCCATCTGAAGAAATGCTTTTTCTCTGACACTTAAGTCTAATTTTCCGTCCTCTCTTACTTTCAGGACTCTGGCAGATATACGATCACCGACTTTTAACCTGCCAAAAGCTTCTCTCTTTGGAATTAATGCACTGTAACAGTTATCCACTGCCACAAACACGCCAAAGTTATCACTCGTCTCGTAAATGATTCCTTCTACATGATCATCCTTTTTATATGGAGAATCTGTACGAAGCTTCTCATATACTTTCATCGTTGCACAAAGTCTTCCGGACTTGTCCACGTAAAGTGCAACCAGAACTTCATCACCTTTTTTCACTTTCGCAGTCTGCTCTTTGAATGGAAGAAGAAGATCTTTCTCCAGTCCCCAGTCAAGGAATGCACCGATTCTTCCTGTGTCTGCAACCTTCAGTACAGCCAGTTTATCCAGCGTGATCTTCGGTTCCTGTGTGGTTGCGATCAGACGGTCGGAGGAATCTTTGTATAAGAATACTTCTACCGGATCTCCGACTTCTACATCTTTCGGCACCTGTTTTTTCGGAAGCAGAACTTTGTCATCTTTGTTTCCCAGATATACTCCGAACTCCACTTCTTTGACGATCATCAATCTTCTTTTCTTTCCCAAATAATCTGTTAATCCCATATATTTCCTCTCTGTTTCCTTCTCTTTTTAATGTATCTGTTACCTGCTTACGCAAATCTGAATTCGATCACTGCATACGGCTTTGCATTTTCATCACATAATTCAACGACTGTTCTGTCATCTTCTGCTGCAATCCGCGGATAGATCATATCACCATATACTGCAGATTTCTTATATTCCACTCGCATCTGGTGTACTTCTTTGTCTTTCGGAAGCGACTCCAGTGCCATCTGCACATACTGGCAGTTATTAACATGCTCATTCGTGTCGATATGATATCTGCGCACCGGAAAGCTTTCCAGTTCTTCCGATTCTGTTGGAAGAGGAATCTTTCTGGATTCGTATGTCATCTCATATGGCTCTCCGGTTCCATATGGGGCAATCTCTGATTCATCCGGTCTTGCCGGACGTCCTCTCTCTATATCCATGTATACCCACAGGGAATTGGCATATGCGACATCGTTTCCATTCTCATCTGTCATGCAGAAATTACGCTCCCCGAACAATCCCTTGAAATCTGTCGCCCAGGTACTGGTCTGTATCTTCTCTCCTATCTCCGGATACCGTTCTACGACTACCTGCCACGACGACAGGATCCAGGCTCTTTTCCGCTCGCTGCAATGCATGATTCCCAGTCCGAGATCTTCCGATTGAAATGTGCTGCAGTCCTGAAAATAATTCACGATCCCCGGCAGTGTGATTCTTCTGGTATGATCCACTTCACTGAACCGGATTCTTCCCTCTGTAGTATATTGATTGTCTCTCATAGTTAGTCTGACTCCTTTATATGCTCTTCTTCCGTATTCTTATCGGAATTCCCGAAGAAAAACCATTTTATCTTGAATTCCGAAGCAGCAGTTACCATCTCATATTCTTCTGCACTGAGTGCTTCTTTCAGTTCTTTTTTTCCGTCTTCATCAACCACCGCACAGGTCGCATTGGTAAAGCACAGGCTCGGGTACAGCACGCACCACCAGTTATGTCCTTTTCCGCTTCCGAGAGTGATCCTCAGCGCCTCATACTCTCCTTCCGGAAATATGATATCACCATACCGTTTATCCGGGAAATAGCAGCTCGTCACCTTTGCCTGTGCCCGGTATGACACGCCTTCTTTTTTTAACACTTCATCAGCAGTCTTCACCAGTTCCTTCTGATGCTTTTTCACCCAGTCTTTCGTTAACTGTGCGCTTTTACGCTCCGTTTCCGGCATCTGTGATTTCATATAGCTAAGTACCGTATCCCGGACGTGCAATTTAATCCGCTGATCCTTCACACTGTTGCTTTCTGCGATCACATGAAAGCGGAACACTTCCTCTGCCAGCGTCTTCTGCGTCTGTGCAATCTCCGCATGAACAACTTCCATACGCCGTTCCATAATCCCGGTTGTCAGCGCAAATGACAGCAGACATGCTATAATCAGGCAAATTCTTTCCCGTTTCATCTATGTATCTCCTTCCTGCCTCTTACCGTTCACGGATACTGCATGAACGGTAATTCTTACTGATACAGGAAGTCTTGACACAATGGTTCTTATCTATACACTCCTGGCATACTTTCTGAATTTTTTGTTTTCTAGTTCTGCTTTGTACGGATCACATCGATCACGGTCGTTACCTGATTATCGATATGTTTACACATAACATCTGTTGCAGCTTTCTTCTCCCCTTTGCTGATATACTCGATAATTGCCGCATGTTCTGCAATGAGCTGTGGATATGCTTCTTCACGCTTCAGATATTCCACACGATAACGGTACATCTGCTCACGCAGGTTATTCAGAAGCAGAATCAGTTTCTGATTATCCGTTGCCATGTAAATGATATCATGAAAACGTACATCGGCTTCCGCAATCTCTGTGATATCCTTGCTTTTTAAGATCATCTTGAACTCTTCGGCCGCTTTCTTCATCTCTTCGATCTCTTCATCTGTGATCTTCTCACATGCAAGCTGAACCGCCAGTTCTTCCAAAGCCTTTCTTACTTCCAGGACATCCCGCATATTCTTCTCTGTGATCTCTGCGACTTCCGCTCCCTTTCTCGGGATCATCAGCACAAGACCTTCCAGCTCCAGCTTACGGATAGCTTCACGGATCGGAGTACGGCTGACTCCCAGTTTATTGGCAAGCTGGATCTCCATCAGTCTTTCTCCCGGTTTTAACTCACCTCGAAGAATCGCCTGTCTCAAAGTATTGAACACGACGTCTCTAAGTGGCAGATACTCATTCATGTTTACTTTAAAATTCGGTTCCATGCCTATTTCCTCCTTGCATTATGTATGCCGGTCACATACACCTGCTTTGCTAATTGCTTTTCTCTTATCTTTGCTGCTGCTTTTCTTGCTTTCTCTTTTGTCTCATAAAGGCCGAATACCGTTGGACCACTTCCGCTCATCATCGCATTCAGTGCCCCCTGCTCCTTCATGACATTTTTAATCTGTTCAATAACCGGATATTCTTCGATTGTTACTTTCTCCAGTACATTTCCCATCCGGGATGCTACTTTTGTAATATCCTGGTCATACAGCCCATCGATGATTCCGTCAATATCCGGATGATTCTCAATCTCATGGGAATCCAGCTTCTCATAGACCAGTTTTGTCGACACACTGATCGGCGGTTTTGCGATCAGCACATGGCATTTCGGACATGCCGGAAGTGGTGTGAGGATCTCTCCTATCCCTTCTGCAAGAACGGTTCCGCGCATAACACAATAAGGAACATCTGCTCCCAGTGTCACGCCTCTTTCCATCAGTTCTTTCTGTGAAAGTCCAAGCGAAAACATACGGTTGATCCCGAACAGTACTGCTGCTGCGTTCGAACTTCCGCCTGCCATTCCTGCCGCTACCGGTATATGTTTATCTAATGTGATCTTCACGCCTTCCTTTACATGAAACTCCTTCATCAGAAGGTCTGCTGCCTGATACGCCAGGTTATTCTCATTCACGGGCAGATAAAAAAGATTCGTCAACAATTCTATACCCGGTTTTTTCGTCTTTTCCATCCGGATCTGGTCATACAGGTATACCGTCTGCATCACCATCCGCACATCGTGATAACCGTTCTCTCTCCGTCCCAGAACATCCAGACCCAGATTAATCTTTCCAAGTGCTTTCAATTCCATTTTATCCATCTTATTTATCTCCTTACATTTTGTATACAATGTTCTTACAGTATACCCAAATTTTGCTTAAAAATCAATATTTTATCGCCTTTATTTATACCTTCTTTTTCCATATAATTAACTTCTTTTATATTTTCCACCGTTGTGTTATATTTTTTCGCAAGATTCCATAATGTATCCCCCTGTTGTACGAAATATCCGACAATTCCGGGACGGCTTTCCAACTCTTCGATATCCATCGGGCGGAATTCCGCAGATTCAATATTCTGTATCTGCACCGGTTCTTTCTGAAAACAGTTGAATGCCAGAACGGCTTTCACTTCTACTTCACCGCTTCCCATGAGATTTACCGAAAGCTGCTCGACCGTACAATCCATATCTTCCATATCCGGTTCGCCGCCCCCGTTTTCCAGGAGATAACTGAACGGAACCATTCCATTCCATACGCCAAACGGCGTCTGATCATCTTCCCGCACATATAAAAACTGCAAGTGCAGCACACCGTCGATATGTACACCATCCGTCTCTGCTTTTACTGTTTCCATCTGAATCTTTCCTTTACAGTGACAGATCTGCAAGATATCCTCTTTCAGTTCCGGCAGTGTTAATTCCTCACTGATCCTGCATTTGGAATGATTCTGGAGTTTTAATCGGAAGAACCTCTTTTCTTTTACCTCCGGAATACAGATATGATCCAGCATATACAGATCTTCCAGTATCTGGATCTTCTCTTCCTCGTAGACAATCAGACGGACTTGCAGCGTTGCTTCTATGCCAAGAATACGCATCTCGCCGTTCTCATCCATCCGCGGCTCTACATTGATATCCGTAAGATGTAATTCTGACTGATGATACATTCCGGGCATCACACCCATACATTCGATCTGCCCCTCATACGGAACTGTCCGGCTTATCCAATCCGTCTTTCCTTCTGCCGTTTCGTACAGGCAGAACATGTTAAGTTCACCACTAATCAGCAGTTCATCTGTTCCTAACTGTGTATCCGCTTTTCCACCTGTCACATCCGTCCACAAAAGTGTGCCGATATGCTCCTTTGTACCGCTCAATGTGACCTCTTCTTTAATCCTGTAAGTATCTTTTCCGGTAGCAAATACTTTTAGAATCTCTTCTTCTTTCATTTTCTTAAAAACCGGAACTTTCTCTTCTACATCGGTTGTAATCTCTTCACCGGTACACTTTTCGCTTCCGATGGAAATCTCTGCCAGTGTCTTGATGTTCAGTTTTCTTGAGTGGATCATCGTTACAGTAACCTCGGTGTCAGACGTCTGAAGCACCAGGTTTCCTTCCGGTTCCTGTTCCAGATAGATCATCTCTTCAAATGGGATCCGCCCTTCCAGGCTTGCCGGTACCGGAACCATCTCATCTGCCATATAGAGAACTTTGAACTCCAGTTTTCCCGATACTTTCAGATAGCTTTCTACCTGTTTCATCTCCTCTACCCGCAACATCCCATTGCTTAATATAATCTTTCCCACATCCCGTTTTGCCTCCGGAACATTATAATCCCCGTCAATATAGAACTGGTCATTTACTGTCCTTCCATTTTGAAATATACGGATCTCTTTTTTCTGATATTCCATTGTTCCTGCCTCCTTTTACAACATCTTTTATTCATATATAATCTGCTTTTCCGTGTACGGCATCTTTATGACAATGTATGGATATGTCTTTTTCTTGTGTATTTTTTCCTTTTTCTCCGGGCCCTGAAGCGTTGTACGGATAACCACTGTATCCACTGTCTCATAACATGCATTTACTTCAATGCTGTAGCCGGTCGTCTGCTGTGTCCCGTACCCCCGCACTACATACAGGTATGTTTCTTCCTTTCCTGTATCTGCATAACTGATCCACATTTCCTGTTTTCCAGCTTCTTTTATCTCTTCTTTCAGTTGTTCCGGAATCTCTTCTTTCTTTACAATCTCATATGTAACATCTCCTGTTTTCTGTTCTTCTATCGTGCCGAAACTACAACCGGAAAGCAGCGTTGTCACTGCGATCACGGTTAAGAGCATTTTTATTCTCTTCAATACAGCCTTCTTCTATTTTCTCTCTACTATCTTACACACTATGGGTGTAAAAAATGCGGATTTTATGCTATGATAAAATAACTAGAATGAAAAGGAGTATTCATTATGAGAATTATACCAGTTGCCTTATTCGTGATCTTATTCCTGATTATCGGCATTCCGGTTCTTGGAATTGAATGGCTGATTGGGAAAATCAGCAAAAAGACAATGGATTATTCCAGTCTGCGGATCGTCCAGTGGGCATTTAAAGTGATTGTCCGCCTTGCCGGGATCGAGCTCACTGTCATCGGTGAGGAGAATGTTCCGGACGAGCCGGTTCTTTTTATCGGAAACCACAGAAGTTATTTTGATATCGTGATCACATATGCAAGATGCAAAAACCTGACCGGTTACATTGCCAAAAAAGAGATGCTCTCTATCCCGCTTCTCCGCACCTGGATGAAGCGTCTCTACTGTCTCTTCCTTGACAGGGAGAATCCGAAAGAAGGCTTAAAGACTATCCTTCAGGCAATCGATTATGTAAAACACGGTGTATCTATCTGTATCTTTCCGGAAGGTACCAGGAACAACGGCGAAGAATTATCTTTACTTCCGTTCCACAACGGTTCCTTTAAGATTGCAGAGAAGACCGGATGTCCGATCGTACCGATGAGTCTGAATAATACCTGTGATATTTTTGAAGGTCATATACCTTTCATTAAGAAAACACACGTTATTTTGGAATATGGCAAACCAATCTATCCGAAAGAACTGGACAAAGACGAGAAAAAACGTATCGGCGAACATTGCAGTAAGATCATCCGCGAGACTATTCATAAGAATCAGGCACTTGTTTAGTGCCTGTTTTTTTCTTTTACATTTATTCTCTTAAGTGCTATAATAAAACGGTATAACTAAAAAAGAAATGTACTGCAAACAGCAGTAAAAAGGAGTTTGAAAATGAGCAAACGCAATCTTACCTTGCTGACCGATCTGTACGAGCTCACCATGATGCAAGGGTATTACGAAAAAGGGCAGAATGAAAAAGTTATTTTTGATGTATTTTTTCGTCAGAACCCTTGCAACAACGGATATTCTGTATGTGCCGGTCTTGATCAGGTAATTGATTATATAAAGAATCTGCATTTTACTTATGAAGATGTAGATTATTTAAGAGGTCTTGGGATTTTTAAAGAAGACTTCCTTCATTATCTGAGCGGTTTCCACTTCAGTGGTGATATCTATGCCATCCCTGAGGGAACCGTCATATTTCCGAAGGAGCCTCTTCTGAAAGTGATTGCTCCGATTATGGAAGCGCAGCTTGTTGAGACAGCAATCCTGAATATCATTAATCATCAGTCACTGATCGCAACCAAGACTTCCCGTATTGTATTTGCCGCTAACGGCGATGGTATTATGGAATTCGGTCTGCGCCGTGCACAGGGCCCTGATGCGGGATTATATGGTGCAAGAGCAGCGATGATCGGCGGATGTGTCGGCACATCCAATGTGCTTGCCGGACAGATGTTTGATGTCCCTGTTATGGGAACCCACGCACACAGCTGGATCATGAGTTTTCCGGATGAATACACTGCATTCAGGACTTACGCAGAGATGTATCCGGACAACTGCACACTCTTAGTTGACACATACGATACGTTAAAATCCGGTGTTCCGAATGCCATCCGTGTATTCCGGGAATTCAAAGATTCCGGAAAACCACTGAACAAATACGGAATCCGCCTGGACAGCGGTGATCTTGCATACCTTTCAAAAGAAGCACGGAAGATGCTGGACGATGCAGGCTTCCCTGAAGCTACCATCTGTGCTTCCAATGATCTGGATGAATTCCTTCTTCACGATCTGAAGATGCAGGGCGCAGCCATTGATTCCTGGGGTGTCGGTACCAACCTGATCACATCCAAGGACTGCCCTTCCTTCGGGGGTGTGTACAAGCTGGCTGCCATCCAGAATGAAGAAGGTGAATTCGTTCCGAAGATAAAAATATCTGAAAATACCGAGAAGATCACCAATCCTGGTAATAAGACGATCTACCGTATCTATGAAAAAAAGAGCGGTAAGATCAAGGCAGACCTTATCTGTTTTGCCGATGAAGTCATCGATACCGAACAGGATCTGCTTCTCTTCGACCCGATAGAGACATGGAAAAAGACGAAACTTTCCGGTGGCACCTATACAGTACGCGAGATTCTTGTACCTGTCTTCAAAAACGGCGAATGCATTTACAAATCTCCGACATTAAAAGAGATTGCCTCATATTGCTGCTCGGAAAAAGACACTTTATGGGATGAGACCAAGCGTCTCTTCTATCCGCACAGAGTTTATGTGGATCTTTCCAAAAAACTCTACGATGTTAAAAAATCACTGCTGGATCAGATGAATATGACAGATTAAAGGAGGACTTATTAATCATGAAAATTATAGTATTAGCAGGCGGACTCAGTCCGGAAAGAGATGTATCCTTACTTTCGGGAGCCGGAATCTGTAAAACTCTCCGGGAGATGGGACATCAGGCATTTCTTCTGGATGTGTTCTTCGGCCTTCCATACGATTCCGATAAATTAGAAGAAATATTCGACCGTCCGGACGGCGGGCTTGAGATTTCCAAGGGAATCTCAACATCTGTACCGGATCTGAGTGCACTTCGCAAATCACGCCCGGATCAGTCACCTTCCGAAATCGGACCAAATGTTATTGAACTCTGCCAGATGGCTGATATCACATTCATGGCTCTTCACGGTTCTATCGGTGAAAACGGAAAACTTCAGGCAACTTTTGATAACCTGGGAATCAAATACACCGGACCGAACTCTCTTGGATGTACATTATCCATGAACAAACTGGTCACAAAACAGATTTTCAAAACCAGTGGTGTCCCGACTCCAAGAGGAACTTCACTGACAGTAAAAACGAAAGATACCCGTCTGGATGAACTTGGATATTACCTTCCACTGGTTGTAAAGCCATGCTCAAACGGATCTAGTATCGGTGTATACATCTGTCACACAGAAGAAGACTATTATGATGCGATCCACAAATCTTTTGATATAGACAACACAGACGAGGTTGTCATCGAACCATTTATCAAAGGCCGTGAATTTGCCTGCGGTATTCTTGCCGGAAAAGCACTTCCGCTCGTTGAAATTGTTCCAAAGGACGGACTCTTTGATTATGCGAACAAATATCAGGCAGGCGGTGCTTCCGAAATCTGTCCTCCTGTATCACTGGATGCAGAGACACAAGAACTGATCCAGCGTGCCGGAGAACGTGCCTTTGAAGCACTCCGCATGGATGTATACTCCCGTGCAGACTTTATCGTATCCGATGCAGACGGTGAATTCTACTGTCTGGAAATGAATGCCCTTCCGGGAATGACCGCAGCAAGCCTTCTTCCGAAAGCTGCCAAAGCTGCCGGATATGAATACAGCGAACTTTGTGAGGCCATTATTCAGGAATCCATGAAAGCCCGCTATTAAGGAGGATGAATATCCATGAAAAATCTTTCAATTGAAAATATAACCAGAGCCTGCAAAGGGACTTTCCACGGCGATGAGAGTATTCTCAGCCAGGAAGTATCCGGTGTCGTGATTGACAGCCGGAAAGTCCAGCCTGGTTACTTATTCGTTGCCATTGACGGAGAACGTGTCAACGCGCACAAATTCATCCCGGACACTGTAAAAGCCGGTGCTATGTGTGTTGTCTCCCACGAAGATCTCGGTGAGACGGATTTTCCTTATATTCTGGTAGAATCCACAGGACAGGCACTGCTTGACATTGCCAAGCTTTATCGTGATTCTTTTGATATGAAAGTTGTCGGAATTACCGGAAGTGTCGGAAAGACCAGTACCAAAGAGATGATTGCCTCTGTTCTGGCTCAGAAATATCATGTACATAAAACACTTGGAAACTTCAATAACGAATGGGGACTTCCGATCACGATCTTCGATATGCCGGAGGATACAGAGGTTGCCGTACTTGAGATGGGTGTCAATCACTTTGGTGAGATGCGCCGCCTTTCATCTGTATCCAGCCCTGACATCTGTGTGATCACCAATATCGGTATCGCACATCTGGAGTTCTTCAAGACAAGAGAGGGCATTCTTCAGGAAAAATCACAGATGATCCAGGATATGAAAAACGGCGGTTCCATCATTCTGAACGGTGATGACGATCTGCTTTGCAAGATGAGTCCTGTCAAAGGTGTCGCTCCTGTATTCTTCGGAACAGGAAGCAACTGTGCATTCCGTGCCGACAACATTGAACCTCAGGGACTCCGCGGAACTTCCTGCACGATCACATTAAAGGATGGGACTTCTTTCAACTGTCTGGTTCCTGTACCCGGCATCCACATGGTAAGCAATGCGGTTGCAGGTGCTGCTGTCGGATATACACTGGGACTGACTGCCAGCGAGATCAAAGCCGGCATCGAATCCCTGCCGTCTATCCCGGGGCGTAACCATATCATAGAAACAGACCATATGATCATCTTAGACGATTGCTACAATGCCAATCCAATCTCTATGAAGGCTTCCATCGATGTCCTTAATATGGCAATCGGACGTAAGGTTGCAGTCCTTGGTAATATGGGAGAACTTGGTGATACTGCTGAAGTTCTTCATGCAGAAGTCGGTACTTACGCAGCACAACAGAATGTAGACCTTGTCTGCGGAATCGGAGACCTGACACACGCTCTGGTAGAAGAAGCATCCAGGGGCACACATACCCAGGCACTTTGGTTTGCTGATAATGAAAGCTTCATTCAGGCTATACCGGACATCATCAAAGATGGGGACAATGTTCTGGTAAAAGCCTCCCACGGAATGAATTTTCCACAGATTGTTCATGCTTTGGAAGAATTATAAAATAACAAAAAAGAACGAAACAAACGAGATATTTAAGGAGATTATTATATGGCTTATCAGATTCTCGCCCTTGATCTGGACGGAACTCTTACCAACTCCCAAAAAGAAATTACAAAGCCGACCCTGGATGCTCTGATCGAGATTCAGGAAGCCGGTAAAAAAGTTGTTCTCGCCAGCGGACGCCCGACAAAAGGTGTCGTTCCGCTGGCAGAGCAGCTTCATCTGGAAGATTATGGAAGTTACATCCTTTCTTTCAACGGTGGACGTATCACCGACTGCCGGACAAAAAAAGCAATCTACAATAAAATACTTCCGGCTGACTGTGCAAAAGGTGTCTACGAAACGGTGATAAAATATGCCGGACACGGCGTAGACATCCTCACTTACACATCCGAACATATTTTATCCGGCATCCACTCCAATCAATACACAGAGCTGGAGTCCCGCATCAATCAGATGCCGATCATTGATGCCGGTGCTGACTTTCTGGATGTCATCCCTGATGATCCGAATAAATTCCTCGTAACCGGAGATCCCGATATCTTAGACCAGATACGCAAAGAACTCAGCAAACAGTTTCACTCTTATCTGTCCGTCTACTGTTCGGATCCTTTCTTTGTAGAGGTTATGCCGGCCGGAATCGACAAGGCACATTCTTTATTAAAATTACTGACAAGTATCGGTCTTACTGCTGATGAAATGATCTGCTGCGGAGATGGATACAACGATCTGACCATGATCGAAACCGCAGGACTTGGCGTAGCCATGGCAAATGCACAACCAGCCGTTCTTGATAAGGCGGATTATATTACGAAGTCTAATGATGAGGACGGGGTGCTGCATGTGATCAATGAGTTTATGCGGTAATTTGATTTATTAACTGGGAAGCGGCCTCTCAGTCCTTGAAGGAAACAATAGATAAGGATTATTGTTTCCTTCAAGTCGTAACTGGCAGCGGATGTTAATAAATAAAATGCCCGGAAGTGTAACCCGGTGGAAGCCACTACGGTTACGCAATTGCTGTTTAATTCTTAAGGCATTTGATACACACGGAATAAAACTTGGAAAGGCGTTCCAGTGAATGTGAAAGAGGCGTTGGTAATTCTTAAGGGGCAAAATTCTGCGTTAGGTTTTCAAAATTTGACTGTCTGAGGCGTATGCCGAGTTTCAAATTTTGAAAGCCTGCTTTTAGCAGAATTTTACCCCTTTAGAATTGACCCGCCGATGGAACCTGAACAGGAACACCTTTCCAAGCTTTATTCCGGTTCGGGTATCCACAGCCTTCCTGAATTAAATCCCAATCCCCTCTAAATTAAATTCCGGTATAAAGCTTTCTTTTGCTGCTTCTCCTTCCTGGATAAATCCATCTTCCATTCCCAGTTCCAGTGCATAATCTATAACTTTTTCATATTCCCTTTTTGTAACTTTACGGCCAAGAAGTGGATCTTCTGCGACCTGCGGCATAGGGGTGTATTGATTCATAATGCTGATCAGAATCTGGTCTTTGTAGGTTTCGAGCAGATATTTTATGACCGCTTTGGAATTTTTTACATGCCCCGGCAGAACCAGATGTCTTACGATCACTCCTTTTTGTATCATTCCTGTTTCTTTGTTGATCTGGATATTCCCCGTCTGACGAATCATTTCTTTTAAAGATGCTTTGGCATATTCGGGATAATCCGGAGCCTTCGAATATGCAGCTGCAAGTTCTGGTTCCATGTATTTAAAATCCGGAAGATAGACATCTACATATCCATCCAGCATCTGTATTGTCTCCGGCTTTTCATATCCGCTTGTATTATAGACAACCGGGAGATCCAGACCGGCTTTTCTTGCTATCTCTAATGCTTCTATAATCTGTGGAACATAGTGTGTCGGTGTCACAAGATTAATATTGGCAGCTCCTTCTCCCTGAAGTTCCAGGAATATCTGCGACAGCCTTTCAATCGTGATTATCTTTCCGGCTTTTGCTTCGGCTATATTATGGTTCTGACAGAAGATACAGCCCATCGAACAGCCGGAAAAGAATACCGCTCCGGAGCCTGCATCTCCTGATATACAGGGTTCTTCCCACATGTGGAGTGCTGCCCTTGCTGCCACGATCTCGGCCGTCTCATGACATCTTCCGCGCTGTCCCCCCAAACGGTCTGCATGACAGTTTCTTGGACATAATATGCAATCCTTTAGAATATTCATGTTTTCTTTTATTCTTTCCATATCTTTATTCATATTTTCTTATTCCCCGTTATTTCCGTTATTTCCGTTATTTCCATTATCCCTATCTTCCTGCAGTACCTTTGATGTATGAATATTGTACCACGAAATCCGCAGGCAATTTCATCTTTTTCTTCCTGATTTTTTCGTTATTATTGAATTTCCCCCGAGAAAATGGTACAATTTTTACCACTTGGAGTATACATGAATATTCTAAATATAATAAAACAACAGGGAAGGAAGCATGCATTATGAGGGATTACATCATCAGCTGCTGCTCGACAGCAGATCTTACGGAGGAACATTTCAAAGCACGTGACATATCTTACATCTGTTTTCATTTCGAACTGGATGGCAGGGAATATGCCGATGATCTTGGAAAATCTATCCCATTTGATAAATTTTATGCTGCAATGGCCGCCGGAGCCGATACAAAGACTTCACAGGTCAATGCCGAGGAATTCGAAGAATATTTCGAGCCCTTCCTGAAAGCAGGAAAGGATATCCTGCATGTCACACTTTCTTCCGGACTCTCTGGAGTTATCAATTCCGCAATGATTGCAAAAGAAAGTCTTGAAGAACGTTATCCTGACCGCCGGATCCTGATCGTGGATTCTCTTGGCGCATCTTCCGGATATGGACTTTTGATGGATAAGCTGGCGGATCTGCGTGATGAAGGCAAGTCCCTGGACGAAGTCTTCCGCTTCGCTGAAAAGCGCCGGCTGAACGTACATCACTGGTTCTTCTCCACCGATTTGAAATTCTACGTAAAAGGCGGGCGCATCTCGAAGACAGCAGGTGCGATCGGCGGTGTACTGAACATCTGCCCGCTCCTTAACATGGATAACCTGGGACGCCTGATTCCACGATATAAGATTCGCACAAAGCGAAAAGTTATCCGTGCCATTGTCGATAAGATGGCAGAATATGCCGATCATCAGACCGACTATACAGGGAAATGCTACATTTCTCATTCCGGCTGTTACGAAGATGCGAAGGCCGTTGCTGATCTGGTTCAATCCCGTTTTCCATATCTGAAAGAAAAAGTGGAGATCAACAATGTGGGAACAACAATCGGAAGCCATACAGGTCCGGGAACCGTTGCACTGTTCTTTTGGGGTGACACACGAACAGAATAAAATATTTGCTATCAAGAATATTTATTCTGTAACTGATAGATAGTAAAGAGTACAAAAGGAGGTTTTCTCTTATGAAAACAGCTGTTATGACAGACACAAACAGCGGAATTATGAAAGCAGAAGCTGACTCGATGGGAATCTTTCTGATTCCTATGCCAGTCATTATCAATGATGAGACACACTATGAAGGAATCGATCTTACCGAAACTTCTTTCTATGAAAGCCTGACAGGCGGAAAGAATGTATCCACATCCCAGCCTTCGCCCGGTGATCTGATGGATCTTTGGGATGACATCTTCGAGCAGGGTTATGACGAGATCATCCATATCCCGATGTCCAGCGGACTGAGCGCTTCCTGTTCTTCAGCTATCAGCCTTTCTACTGATTATGAAGGCAAGGTACAGATTGCAGACAATCACAGGATCTCTGTCACACAGAGAGAATCTGTCATGCATGCAAAAAAGCTTGCAGAAGCCGGAAAATCCGCAAAAGAGATCAAAGAAATATTAGAAGCCGAGGCTTACAATTCCAGCATCTATATCGCTGTTGATACGCTCGAATTTCTGAAAAAGGGCGGACGTGTCACTGCTGCCGGTGCCGCTCTTGGAAGCGTTCTGAACATCAAACCGATCTTGACAATTCAGGGTGACAAACTGGATGCTTTTGCCAAGACCCGCGGTATAAAGAAGTGTAAACAAAAAATGGTCGAAGCATTAAAGAACGACCGTGAGACACGCTTTAAAGATGCAGATGACAGACATATCCTGATTGGTGCTGCCGGTTCCAACCTGACAGAAGAAGAGGCTGAGGAATGGAAACAGATGCTTGTAGACGCATTTCCAAACTCCTATGTATATTATGATCCGCTTTCATTCAGTATTGGATGTCATATCGGACCGAAGGGATATGGAATAGGTATCAGTGTTTGTTCGAAAGATTATGACAACTAATAATCGAGTATACAATAACCCCCGGGAGATGTCTCCCAGGGGTTATTCTTTATAACTTATTTATCTTTTTCAATATATTTCTTATTGATGTCTTTCCACATCTCTGTGTCTACACCATCCCATGTAAGTTTATCCGGATTATAGTATGGATCTTTCTTTTCTTTCATTTGTGATTCATAGTCTTTGTAAAGCGCTATTACCTTTGGTGATAACAAAAGAACAACCAGCATATTTACCCATGTACAGCTTCCAAGTGCCAGATCTGATAAGTTCCATGCGATATCTGATTCCAGATTACCCCAGATAAAGATCAGAACAGGCATTGCAATTCTCATGATCCAAGTAACAACTTTACGTATTTTCGCTTTGGAATCACCCTGGAACAGGTACATAGCTGCTGTCTCTGCTTCGTAATAGTAACTGATCAGACAAGTGAATGAGAACAGTGCCAGCATGATCGCAATGAATGTAGGTGCGATCTTGCCCATAACAGTCTTACATGCCAACTGCACAAAGATCACTCCATTTGTTCCTGCTGCTGCAAGTGCAGGAAGCTCTGCCGAGCCACTGCCGACATATCCATTCGCTGTGTTGAAGCAGTCTGTTAACAGGATCATCAGTCCCGATGCGGTACAGATGATAACCGTGTCAAGCCATACACCCGCTGCATTCGCCATACCCTGTTTTACCGGATGACTTGTCTCTGCTGCTGCGGCTGTAGGAGAAGCTTCACCCATACCGGATGCACTTGAAAATGTACCTCGCTTAACACCCTGTTGGATGATCACACCGATTGTTCCGCCGAAAACTGCATTCTTGGCAAATGCTGCCGTTACAACCTCTTTGATCAGTCCAGGTACTGCTGTAATATTCATTACAATGATTACAATTGCCGCGATCAGATATACAGTTACCATAAATGGTACAATCATAGATGCAATTGCGCTGATACGTTTCACACCACCGATAACCACAACCGCAAGAATCAGGGCAATTACTAATGCACTTACCCACATTGGAATCTTGATCGCATTGTGGAATCCGTCACAGATTGTATATGTAGCTGCTGCAGGCATAAATACAGAAGTTCCGATCATCAAAATCATGGCCATGAATGCACCATATTTCTTCCAGCCAAGTCCTCTCTCCGCACAGTAAGCTCCTCCGCCACGATACTGTCCGTCAATTCTTGTTTTATAAAGAACTGACAACGTACATTCTGCAAAACATACTGCCGAGTTGGTCATACCTGCAAGAATCATCCAGAACAATGCTCCCGGGCCGCCCATGTAAATCGCCACTGCAACTCCGGCTACATTACCTGTACCGACACGCATTGCCATGGTCGTACAAAATGAACCAAATGCTGAAATTCCCGAATCAGAATCCTGCTTATCGATGATTCTGCTCCACATATCCTTAAAATGTACAAACTGGAAACCGTGTAATCTGATTGTAAAATATAACCCACTTCCTACAATCAGTATCAGCATTCCAACGCCCCAGATGTAACTATTCAGGAAATTCACAACGTTGTTTAAACTGTTTAACATATGATATCCTCCATATCCTTTTTATTTGTTAATTTTATCACAATATTTTCGAAAAATCAACAAATTATATACAATTTCAGATATGTTTTTGGAATTTTTTTGTTTATTTTTACGCATTTATATATTATATTATTAATTTTTATGCATTCATGCATTGTTTCCCTTGTTAATTTCAAAACAAAAGTCCTCTCGGGAATATTACTCTCCCGACAGGACTTTCTGTAATCTTTTTATATCTTTTTGTATCATTTTTTCTTCTTTGGCAGCGACAAGATGATCACACCCGCTATAATTCCGACAAATCCTGCCAGATCCATTCCCGAAAAAGCCACATGCATAAAGAGTACCGACATCACCGTTGCTGTCAGCGGCTCAACCGATGCAAACAGACTTGCCTTGGAACCTCCGATCAGACGAACCCCTTCCATATAACAGCTAAAGGACATTACTGTACCAAATATGATTACGACTGCAATACAACCGACGCACTGCCAGTCCCAAAGGATATCTCCCACCATCGTCCATGGCTGCACAAATGGTGTCAGAGCGATTCCACTGATCAGCATTCCCCAGCCGACCATGGAAAAGGTTCCATAGATATCCATCAGATTGCCCGGTACGAGATTGTAAAATACCGTTGCGACTGCCGAAGCAAGACCCAATACTAATGTTGTCTTTGACACACTCAGTTGCGTAAGATTGCCGTGCGTTGCCAGAAGAACCGTTCCTCCAAATGCCAATACCAACGCAAGTATCTCATTTCCCTCAGGCAGTTTCCGGTTTCTGATTGCCAGAAGAACCATAATCATAACCGGTGCCGTGTATTGCAGGACTGTCGCAATTCCGGCATTTGAATCCTGTACCGCCATATAATACGTCATCTGACATCCTGCAATACCGATCACTCCATACACCAGCATACGTAACACATGTCTTTTATTTTTCCAGATACGGAAGATTCCATTCTTCTGCACCATATATGCTCTCATCAGCAAAATAATCCCTGCTATGATCAGCCGGACATTAACCAGCCACGGTGCCATCACTCCTTTGTATTCAAACGAATATTTGCCAAATACTCCGGCGAGTCCCCACAGAAAGCCACCCGTAATCGTCAGTGCAGTTCCTCTTACGATCTCTTTCCGGTCCAGCCTGTCCGAAAGCTGTTCCTTGGATACACTGCTTCCCAATCTATCACTTCCTATTTTAATCTTCGATCATCATTTTAATGATTTCTTCATTCGTCTCACGCATACCTTCTTTTCCGAGACGTCCGACATTTCTCAATGTCGCCTCTACACCTTTTGTCACGATTCCATCCCCGCCATAAAATTCCTGACCACGGATATACATATTATATCCAAGGATTCCGGCATCTACTGCCGATGCAATCTTTGCCGCACAGGATGCTTTCGCGCCATCGCAGACGATACCTGATACGATTGCCAGTGCATTGACAACCGTATGGATCACTTCCTCATATCCTCCGCCGCAAAGGTAGGCGATACCTGCTCCCGCTCCTGCTCCCGCATTAACCGCACCGCAATATGCTGACAGACGACCGATCGGTGTCTTCTCATGGATTGCTGTCAGATTGGAAAGTGCAAGTGCACGGTAGAGTTTTTCTTTTTCTACGTTCAACTCCTCCGCATATACCATGACCGGTACCGATACCGTAATTCCCTGATTCCCACTTCCGGAATTGATCACAACCGGCAGTTCACAGCCATTCATACGGGCATCGGATCCTGCTGCCGCCATCGCTTTTGCCCGGGTCTTTACATTGTCATCATCCATATCAAGAAGTACTTTTCCTATATTGGCACCATAATCCCCGCGGATTCCTTCTTTTGCAATTGTATAATTATACTCCATCTGTCTGTCAAGAACTTCTTTAATCTCTTCTACGTCTACGGTATTGATAAAGTCCCAGATATCTTTCATATTTAAAAGACTTCTGTCTGTAAGCCCTTCCTCTTCTTCACCCTTGACTTCTGATTCTTTTACAACTTCCCCATTGTGCTCGATCAGCACAATGTTGGTATGATAATTTGCAATCCTTACTTTTGCATACTCATCTCCGCGATATAACGTGAGCACAATGTCAAATGTGATACCCTGATCCAGATGTTCAACAGTGATTGGTGTATTCTCTAAGAAATCTTTGATCTTTGCCGAATCTTCCTCTGTTGCCTCTGCAATTACTTCCAGTTCTTTGTCCGGATCTCCTGCCACGATTCCTGCGGATACTGCGGCTGGTATTCCTTTCAGATGATTGGTATTCGGAACGATCACTGATTTTACATTCTTAATAATGCTGCCACTTGCCCCAATGACAACTCTGTCCGGCAGACATCCGAGTTCTCTTCTGGCTACCGCTGCCGCATAAGCCAGCGCAATCGGTTCCGTACATCCCATTGCAGGATGTAATTCTTCTTTTAAAATCTGTATGTACGCCTGATATTTTCGATTTGTCTTTTCCATCTCTCTTTTGTATTCCTTTCTTCTATCTATAATACCATAAAACAATTTTTCCTGAAAACGCATTTTATCTTGTTTTTCTCACTTAGACACTGTATCATCAAATAAACGATTCGTAAAATTTAACTTTTTTATAAAATGATTAAAAATATTTTATGCAAGAAGAACGGAGGAATTATGGATTTTCGTGAAATAAACACATTTATACATGTTGCCAATCAGGAAAGTTTTTCAAAAGCCGCCGATGTTCTCGGTTACACACAGGCTGCCGTCAGTATCCAGATCAAACAGCTGGAATCCGAATTAGGCACCCGGCTTTTTGACCGGATCGGCAAACACATTTCCCTTACACATCAGGGAAAAGTATTTTATCAGTATGCTCTGCGCATCACCAGTGAGATTGAAGAAGCAAAAGATGTACTCTCCGGATCCCAGGATCTGAATGGCACACTCAGGATCGGAACGATCGAGTCGATCTGTTCTTCTATTCTGCCGGATATCCTGTCCAGATATCATGCACTTCACCCTGCGGTTGAGATCAGTATCATCACAGATTCCCCGGAAGCTCTTCTTGATATGATGAATAAATCCTGTGTAGATCTCGTCTATTTTATGGATAAACGTATGTACGATCCGAAGTGGGTCAAGATCTTAGAAGAACCGGAAAATATCATTTTCGTTGCAAGTCCGGATCATCCTTGCACAAAAAAAAGTCCTCTGACATTAAATAAAATTATCAGTGAACCTTTTATACTTACCGAAAAAGATGCAAGTTACCGTTTTATTCTGGATCAGTATCTTGCTGCATATGGTCAGGAAATCCATCCACGGGTGGAATCCAGCAGTACCGACTTCATCATTCAGCTTCTGTTGAAAAATGAATTTTTATCTTTTGTTCCTCAGTTTGCTGTACAGAATCAGATTGCACAGGGGATCCTGACCCCCATACCGGTCAGTGATTTTGATCTGCATATCTGGCGGCAGATTGTATACCACAAGGACAAACTTCTGACACTGGAGATGAAAGCATTCTTCCAGCTGGTGCAGTAACATTGGAGAAGGGTAGGTTTCCCTGCCCTTCAAACTGTTTTACCGATTTCCGTCAATCTGCAATTTTGCTTAAAATTATCTGTTAATTTTCTCTATTTATCGTTTTTATCACGAATTACTTTCCCTGTTTTTGCATTCTCTTTTTGGATATATTCTTCTAAAGTCGGAAATGCCATTGCTTCCCCGGTACACATTACCAAAAGATCATCCCGGAGTGCTCTTGCTTCTACCGTATCCACTTTTCCAAGTTCTTTCAGCAGGCTAAGACTCTTTTCCTGAATCCCTTCCGATACATCATCCCATTTTTCACGGAATCTGCGCAGCCTGTAGTATACTTCTTTCTCCGCTGTATACTTTTTCATAATCTGCAGCATATGCTCTGAACAGCCTTTCAGATCAATGTGCCTGATGATATTTTTCAGATCTACCGCATCATCCAGCGCATTGTGGCTGACTTCCGTTCCAAGTCCGCAGATGATCTTCAGACTTCCAATCCCCGCACTTTGCAGATCCAGCTTTGCCGAATAGGTTCCTTCTATATCCTTGATCATACGAAGGATTCTGTTCACGATCTTTCTGGTCCGTTTCGATATGTCCTTACGATATTCCAGAAGATCCCGCTGTATCACATACTTATCCGGTCCCCATACATAGATCCTTGATACCTCCCACGCTTCCAGCTGCTCTGCGACTTCTTCCATCACAAGCTCATAATCCGGGGCACTTAAGAGATCTTTCCGCTCTATCCCGGTCATCTCCTGGAAGCGGTCATGCAATTTGTCTTCTGCATAAATATAGGAATGAAATCTTGTTACTTCTTCAAAATTCTTCCCACAGACTACAAACCCAACCGACACAAGCTTGGCCGGCGGTCCTCCTTTTATCTGGGATGTTAAGAATTCCGTATCCAGGAACGCAACCATCTCGTTGTCGAGTTTTTCTGCGATATTAGGTGTGCTTTGTGTGAACGATTTTTTATTTATATTTTTATTTATGCTCTTCTTTGGTTTTTTCCTGATCTTTGCCAATGAAACCACTCCTTGTCATTTCGTTTTGTTCCTTTTGAAATGATACAGGGTGTGAAGGGATTTTGCAAGTATCTTTATTTCTTCAGTTTTATCCAAGATTCTCCGGTTATGTTGTACTCCTCAATTACTCTGTCAAACGGGAACTATCCTGCTTTCACAACATTTCCAGCAGTTCCAATTATCACCGCCTCATATGGACGCAATACATTTCCTTCTCTGTCATCCTCATAATTCCGAATCCAGACTTCCCCATCTTTCCACTCATCAAGCAATGGGCAGCTAACTTCCTCATCCGTAAAGTTTGCACATACCAGCATCTTTGTATGCTCATCTGTTCTCGTATAGGTAAAAATCTTCTCATCTTCCGGCAGAAGAAGGTCAAATTTTCCATCCACAAATACTGGATTTTCTTTTCTTAAACGAATCAGCTTCTGATAATAGTAAAATACCGAATTTTCATCTTCCAGTGCCTCTTTGGAATTGATCCTAATATAATTTGGATTCACGGTAAACCATGGTTCTCCTGTTGTGAAGCCTCCATTCTCCTCTCCGCTCCACTGCATTGGAGTGCGGGCATTATCACGGCTTCTTGCGTAAATAGAATGCATGATTTCTTCTGGCTGATATCCTTTTTCCAGACGCTCTTTGTACATATTCAATGTCTCAATATCTTCATATTCCTCAATGCTGTCAAACTGCACATTCGTCATTCCCAGCTCTTCTCCCTGGTAAATGTAAGGAGTTCCCTGCATTCCATGAAGCATTGTCGCCAGCATTTTTGCCGACTCTTTTCTGTATTTTCCGTCATTTCCCCAGCGCGACACGATTCTGGGAAGATCATGGTTATTCATGAACAGGCTGTTCCATCCTGTCTGATATAAAGTATTCTGCCACTTCGCAAGGCATTTTTTCAGCTTAACCATATTCAATGGAATAGTATCCCATTTTTCCTTTCCTTCTTCCTGATCAAGCATAATATGCTCAAACTGGAAAACCATGGAAAATTCACTGCCATCCGGATTACTATATTTCTTTGCAATTTCCGGTGTTGCTCCCCAGGCTTCTCCGACAGTGATCATATCGCCCTTCTGAAATGTTTCCCTGCTTAATTCACGCAGAAATTCATGCAGCTTTGGTCCATTATTTGTGATCTTAAGATCTGGCTCTTTTGCAATCTGATCGATCACATCCAGACGAAATCCACCTGCACCTTTTTCCATCCACCAGAGAATCATATCATAGAGTTCTCTTCTCACTTTCGGATTCTCCCAGTTCAGATCTGGCTGTTTCACTGAAAACTGATGAAAATAATACTGCCCCAGTTCTGGAACCCACTCCCATGCCGGTCCTCCGAACACAGAATTCATATCATTTGGATAAACATCCTCTTCTCCGTCACGCCACACATAATAATCATGATACGGATTGTCTTTACTTTTCTTTGCCTCCAAAAACCATCTGTGTTCATCAGAAGTATGATTCAACACAAGATCCATCATAATCCGGATTCCGCGTTTCTTTGCCTCCGCAAATAACTGTTCCATATCTTCCATTGTTCCGAACATCGGCTCAATGTCTTGATAATCTGAAATATCGTATCCATTGTCATCCTGTGGCGAACGATACACCGGTGAGAGCCAGATTGCATCTATTCCAAGTTTTTTCAAATAATCCAGTCTGCTGATAATTCCCGGGATATCACCGATTCCATCTCCGTCCGAATCTTGAAAGCTTTTCGGATAAATCTGATATACAACTGCATTTTTCCACCATTTATTCTTATTTTCCATACTCAATTTTGATATCTCTCCGGCAAATTGTATGATTCTACCGGGATATCCTCTCCTTTCTTTATTTTCTCTAAATTCTGTCCCAGTTCTATTCCACATTTCTTCTTTACCTGAGCGATATAAAGATTAGACACCTTCATTCCACCTCAACATTATCATCCGGCTTTTATTTCAGTTGGGACAAAAGAACAACCGTCTCTACATGCACCGTATGCGGAAACTGATCCACCGGCGTCACATCCTTAAGTTCATATCCCTTTGCTCTTAAGAACTTCACATCCCTCGCAAGCGTTGCACTGTCGCAGCTTACATACACGACTTTCTCCGGCTGCATATCCACGATCGTCTGAAGCAGGGATTCCTCACAGCCCTTTCTCGGCGGATCGACCACGATCACATCAGCGTGCGCCGTCTCTCCGTTATGTGTCTTTTCATATTCTTTATAATATTCCGGCAGAACTTCTTCTGCCTTGCCTACATAGAATTCCGCATTCGTAATGTTATTAATCTTCGCATTATTCTTTGCATCGTCAATGGCCTGAGGTATAATCTCTACACCATATACCTGCTTTGCTTTCTTCGCAAGGAACAGGGAAATGGTTCCGATTCCGCAGTACAGATCCCACACTGTCTCATTGCCTGTAAGACCTGCATAGTCCAGTGCCAATCCGTATAACTTCTCTGTCTGGACCGGATTCACCTGGTAAAATGACAGAGGGGAAATCTGATACTTGATCTCACCGATATAGTCTGTGATGAACTCTTGCCCCCACAGAAGGCGGATCGTATCGCCCATGATCACATTCGTCTTCGCCGTATTCGAGCTGAGTGTGATGCTTGTCATGCCCGGAATCTGTCGGAGACGTCCGACCAGATCATGGCAGTGCGGAATGGTCTTTCCATTGATGACCAAACACACCATGATCTCATCCGTTTTAAATCCGTAACGGAGCAGCACATGGCGCACCAGTCCCTTATGTTTCACTTCATCGTATGCCGGAATTTCAAATTCTTCCATAAAATCCAGGATACAGTTCAAGATCTCTTCATTCACTTCCACACCAAGTACACAGTCTGTATTCCCAATAATGCTGTGTGTTCTGCCGGCATAGAATCCGGCGGTCACTCTGCCGTCTTTGTCTGTCCCAATCGGAAACTGTGCCTTATTACGGTAGCGGAACGGCTGCATTCCTTCCTCGTCCATGCCGACAACCGGATGCATGATCTGATCCAGAAGTTCACCCGGAACTTCTCCGATCCGCTCCAGATTGCCGCGTACCTTAGATTCTTTAAATGCAAGCTGTGCCGGGTACTTCATCTCCTGTATCTGACATCCACCGCATTTTCTCGCCATCGGACAGACCACTTTCTCTACGCGGTCTTCCGACGGAGTCAGGACATTCATCAGGCGGGCATAGCCGTAATTCTTCTTGGCTTTCATGACCTTTGCCTCTACAACATCCCCTATAATGGTATCTTTGATGAACAGTGTATACCCGTCCACCTTGCCGATGCCTTCTCCTCCGACTCCGATATCTTCAATTTTAACCTTTACTAATTCATTCTTCTGCATCATTAAATAACTGTCTTTCTGATATTTGATTCAAACAGGCGGTTATATCCCAGCCAGTCATTACCTTTTTTATCTTTGAATAACTCTGTCAGGGTCTGCATCTTCGCATCTGCATTGTCAGCAAGATTCAGAGCCATCGCCTCGGCAAGTGCCGGTTTCTTCGGGGAACCGTATTCCAGTTCTCCATGATGTGCAACAATACAGTGTTTTAATTCGTTCGCAAGTTTCTCCGGAAAATCCGGGATATTGCGGACTGCATCTCCGATCATCTCCACACCGATCACGATATGTCCCAGAAGCTGTCCCTCGTCTGTGTAATCATTTTCCGGGAAAGATGACAGTTCCTTCGTCTTTCCGATATCGTGACAGATTGCCGCTGTGAAAAGCAGATTCTTATTCAGGATCGGATATGCCCCTGCCATGTAATCACAGAACTTCACAACACTCAGTGTATGTTCCAGAAGTCCTCCGGCAAACCCGTGATGTACCGTCTTCGCGGCCGAATGTCCCTTGAAATTACGGATAAATGTCTCGTCTTTTATAAAATAATGATCCAGTACTTGTCTCAGATACTGGTTGTCTACTTTCCTAATGTATCCAAGCAGTTCCTCATACATGCCATCTGTACTTTTCTCTGTTGTCGGCATATAATCGGCCGCGATGTATTCGCCTTCCTGCACCTTTCTGATCTGCTTGATATTCATCTGCAGATTATTGTTATAGCTGATGATCTCACCATATACCTCAATGAAATCCAGCTCATCATAGTCTGCGATCCCGCCGGAATTCGGATCCCATACTTTTCCGTCCAGTGTTCCGGTCTTATCCTGAAGGATCAGATTATCATACGGTCTTCCGTTTCTGGTCTCCGCCGAACGCTTTCCTTTACACAAATATACATTTCTGATCGTTTCCCCTTCGTGAAGGGTATTGATATATCTCATCTTATTTCCTCTTTCTATATTCTATATCTTTATTTTACAACTGCCCCGGCACCAAAGCATCCATCCGGCAGGCTATTCCTTACTTCCGACTGTCACGTCAAAGGAAATGTCCACATAACCACCGGAGCCCTGTCTCTGTCCTTTGAGTCTGATCTTATTGCCGCTTTTCTGGTCCCGCAGTACACTCTGGTAGGCTGATAGTGATGTTATCTTCTTCCCTGCTGCCTCCGTAATGATATCTCCACTCTGGATCCCTGCTGCCATTGCCGGTGAATCCGTCTCTACGGTCCGGACATACACGCCTTCGGGAATTCCCTGCGCTTCGATCTCTGCCGTCACATCCAGTCCACGGATGCCGATATATGGCACCGCCTGACCGTTGGATAACAGTTCAATCTCTGATTTCAATCCCGAGATTCCATAACCGGTCACCAGTTCTCTGCTGCTGTTCCCGGATATGCCCTGGTCAATAATTCCAACCACTTCGCCTGACAGGTTGATGATCACACCTGTCCCGTCCTCTGCCGCACCAATGTCTGTACAAAGAAGCGGATAACTTCCGTCATCACCGTCCAGTTCATTTCTGCTGCTCGCAATTGTTCCGAATCCAACCGCTCCCGCATAACCGAACGGTTTTCCGAGAACCACCGCAGTATCTCCTTTCTGTACCGAACCGGAACTGCCAAGAGTTGCAATACTGATCTGCTGCCATGTTGACTGCGCGATGCTGCTTTTGGCTACAGCATAGATCGCAAATCCAAGACTTTCATCCTTCTTCTTCACAGAAGCCTGCTTCGTTGTCCCATCCGCGAATCTGATATGGATCTCTTTTGTATCTCTTAATATAGAAGTCTTTCCGTATATCAGAAGTTCCTGTCCATTATCCGCAATGATCAGTCCGGACACACTGTTCTTATTATCATAAGATTCTTCCGTCCAGTCCTGCTCTCCCGAGATACCGATGACCTCAACTACCGATTTTGCGGCTTCGGATGCTACTGAATTCATTGCTTTCTGAAGTTCTCTGTAACTGTCAATGCCAAGCGTCTGTACTGTACTGTCATTGCCGGTATCTGCAGTGGTTTCATCCGACTTTTCTTCCTCTTTTTCTTCTGGTATTACAACTTCCTGTGAATCTCCGGGAAACTTTTCATCAAGCCATGGCCTGAGCGCAGAAAAACTAATGCAGGCACACACACCGAACGCCACTCCAAGTCCTGCGATCCGAAGCAGATCTTTACGGTACTTTTTCCCGCGGCTGTTCTCATCTTTGATTGTTTCCTGCATAAATAAATACTCTGATTTTTCAGTTTTATTTCCAGGTTCGCCCTGTTCATTTTTCAGATGTTTCTGCTCATCCATCAGCTCTTCCATCTCCTTTACAATCCTTTTTATAGTATACCGTATGGAATGGGAATGTTCAATATTATCCTTTTCTTTATAGCGCAAATAAGGTAGAATAGTTACTGACCAGAATTACTGTACATACAGTAACATAGAATAGATCCAGGTGAAAAACATGAATAAAAAAACATTAACGAAATTAGAATATCATAAAATCATTGACATCTTAACAGAACAGGCAACCTCTTTCGGCGGCAAAGAACGCTGCAAGAGATTGAAACCCATGACCTCTCTTCCGGATATCAATACTGCACAGGAACAGACTGCCGCCGCATTTACCCGTATCATCAGAAAGGGGCGCCCTTCTTTCGGAAGCTGCAACCCGGTCGGGGAATCTTTAAAGCGTCTGGAAGTCGGTGCAGCTCTTGGAAGCGGGGAACTCCTGCGCATCTGCAAGCTTTTGGAAAATGCAGGGCAGATCAAAGCCTACGGCCGTCATGAGACTGTAGACGATGCGGAAGATTGTCTGGATATATTTTTCCAGCAGATTGAGCCGCTGACACTGATCAGCACCGAGATACGCAGATGTATCATTGACGAAGATGAGATCAGCGATGATGCCAGCAGCACTCTGAAGCAGATCCGCCGCTCCATGAACCAGATCAACGATAAAGTACATTCTACCTTATCTTCTCTGGTCAATGGTTCACTCCGCACCTATCTGCAGGATTCGATCATCACAATGCGCGGGGACCGCTACTGTATCCCGGTCAAAGCCGAATATCGGAGCCAGGTATCCGGTCTGATCCACGATCAGTCTGCCACAGGCTCTACCCTGTTCATCGAGCCGATGTCTGTTGTAAAACTGAATAATGACCTGAAAGAACTTTACGGCAAAGAGCAGGAAGAGATACAGATAATCCTTGCACGCTTAAGTGCCGATGTCGCAGAATATACAGAGTCCATCCGCACCGACTATAAAATCATGACGGAACTGGACTTCATTTTCGCAAGAGGGAACCTTGCAATTCTTATGAACGCAAGTAAGCCTGTCTTCAATACAAAGGGAAAAATCCATATCCGCGAAGGACGTCATCCTCTGTTAGATAAGAAGAAAGTCGTTCCGATCACCGTCACTCTCGGTGACACTTTCGACCTTCTGATCGTAACCGGACCAAACACCGGCGGTAAGACTGTTTCCTTAAAAACGGTCGGATTATTTACCCTGATGGGACAGGCGGGACTTCATATCCCTGCACTGGACCGTTCGGAGCTGGCTCTTTTTGAAAATGTATATGCCGATATCGGGGATGAACAAAGTATTGAGCAGAGCCTCAGTACCTTCTCCTCTCACATGACGAACATCGTCTCGTTCTTAAAACATGTAGATGAACATTCTCTGGTGCTGTTCGATGAGCTGAACGCAGGAACCGACCCTACTGAAGGTGCCGCTCTCGCGATCGCCATCTTAAGCTATCTCCATCAGCGAGGTATCCGCACCATGGCAACCACTCACTACAGTGAGCTGAAAGTCTTCGCCCTTTCCACACCAGGTGTTGAGAATGCCTGTTGTGAATTTGATGTCGAGACGCTCAGTCCGACTTACCGTCTTCTGATCGGTATCCCGGGAAAGAGTAATGCGTTTGCCATCGCAGGAAAGCTTGGCCTTCCTGATTACATCATCGATGATGCCAGAACACACCTGACCGAACAGGATGAATCCTTCGAAGACTTGTTAACCGATCTCGAGACAAGTAAGCGTACTATCCGGAAAGAACAGGAAGAAATCGAGCACTACAAACGTGAGCTGGAACGTCTCGAAGAAGAAACCCGGCAGAAACGTGACAAATTAGAAGAACAGCGCGACCGCATCATCCGTGAAGCCAATGAAAAAGCGCATGAGATTCTGGCCGATGCCAAGGAAACCGCCGATGAAACGATGCGTAACTTCCACAAGTTCGGCAAGGCAAATATTTCCGTTGCCGAGATGGAAAAAGAACGTGAACGTCTCCGTAAGAAAATGAATGCCACACAGAATTCCATGAAGACGGATGCGAAAAAACCGAAAAAGACTTACAAAGCCAGTGATTTCAAGTTGGGTGAATCTGTCAAAGTACTCAGCATGAACCTGACCGGATCTGTCACTTCACTTCCGGATGCCAAAGGGAATGTCACCGTGCAGATGGGAATCTTGCGCTCCACAGTCAACATTTCTGATCTGGAGATCATCGACGAAGCGCCGGCATATTCATTTGCCGGAAGAACTCGTCAGACCGGCAAAGGTAAAGTTAAAATGGGCAAATCCCTTGCGATCAGTCCGGAGATCAATCTTCTTGGAAAAACGGTCGATGAGGCGGTGGCCGAACTGGATAAGTATCTGGATGATGCATCGCTTGCACATCTCAGTTCCGTAAGAATCGTTCACGGAAAAGGTACCGGGGCCTTAAGAGCCGGCATCCACAAATATCTGAAGCGGCAAAAACATGTCAAATCATTCCGTCTTGGGGCTTTCGGCGAGGGTGACGCAGGCGTAACCATTGCCGAACTGAAATAAAACAAAAAAATACATCTGCATATGGGAGGCGTATACATCTATGAATAAACAGAAAATCCTGATCGTCGATGACGATGAAAATATTGCCGAACTGGTCTCTTTATATCTGGCCAAAGAATGCTTTGATACCATGATGGTCCACGACGGCGAACGGGCACTGATTGCCTTTGATACTTACAAACCGAATCTGGTCCTTTTAGATCTTATGCTGCCTGGTATCGATGGATATCAGGTCTGTCGTGAGATCCGCACCAGATCCAACACCCCAATCATCATGCTCTCAGCTAAAGGCGAAGTATTCGACAAGGTACTTGGTCTTGAACTCGGCGCAGATGATTATATTATGAAACCGTTCGATGCCAAAGAGCTTGTTGCCCGCGTAAAAGCTGTTTTACGCCGCTATCAGGTTGGTTCAAAACCTGAGACCCCTCAGGCAGATAAGGGAAAATGTGTCGAATATCCTGGAATTGAGATCAATCTGACTAATTATTCTGTCATTGTTGACGGACATACCGTTGAGATGCCGCCGAAGGAACTGGAACTTCTTTATTTCCTCGCATCTTCTCCAAATCAGGTCTTCACCAGAGAACAGCTGCTGGATCAGATCTGGGGTTACGAATACATCGGCGATACCCGTACCGTAGATGTTCATATCAAACGTCTCCGCGAGAAGATCAAGGATCACAACGGCTGGAGTCTCAGCACCGTATGGGGAATCGGTTACAAATTTGAAGTAAAATAACAGCGGGTAGATATCATGAAAAGTACATTATATTTAAAATTTATATTTATCTATATCATATTCGGATTCTCAAGCCTTTTTACAGCCGCAACGCTGACAGAGAATCTGGTCCGTACACCAATCTTTAACCGTGTAAGTAACAGCATGTACCGGGAAGCTACGATGGTTGCCACCAGCTATCTTCCCGGTTATTTTTCCGGTGAATTGCAGGAATCCGATACACAGATGATCTTATCCGGGATTGAGACCCAGCTGGATGCCGCAGTCTGGTTCGTTTCCAGGGACGGTAACATGATCGCCTCCGCTCATTCCGGTGAGTACCCATCCGCTCCGGATACGATCAAGGATTTTGATCCTGCCGAATCCGGAAGTGACCGTTCACAGACCGGTGATTATCATGGATATTTCGACAATGATGTCATCACTGTGACCGTTCCGGTGACTTACGGGTATTTTCCAAAAGGTTATCTGATGATCCATCAGTACACTACCGTCGTTGATACTATGACGGATATATTGATGCGTGGTGTATATATCACATTCATCGTGATCTTCCTGCTCTCGTTCATTATCCTGCTGGCATTCCATTTCCTTGTCTACCGCCCGCTTCACAAGATTACCGAAGCTGCAACACAGTATGCTTCCGGCAATCTGGAGTATGAGATTCCGGTCACGACCGAAGACGAGATGGGTTATCTGTCTGCATCACTGAACTATATGTCTTCACAGCTTCGTGATATGGAAGATTACCAGAAGAAATTTGTGGCAAATGTATCCCACGATTTTCGTTCTCCACTTACTTCTATCAAAGGGTATATAGAAGCTATGACAGACGGAACTATCCCGCCTGAACTACATGAGAAGTACCTGAAGATTATCTTATTTGAAACGGAACGTCTGACAGACCTGACACATGATCTGCTGACATTAAATGAATTCGACACCAATCACCTGCTTCTCAACCGGGAAGTATTCGATATCCACGAGATGATCAAACACGTGGCAGCATCCTTCGAGGGAGTCTGCACCCAGAAAAAGATCTCTATTGAACTGATCTTCGCAACAAAGCATCTGAATGTAAATGCCGACAAACGTAAAATCCAGCAAGTCTTATACAACCTGCTGGACAATGCCATTAAATTCAGCGATCCGGATTCTATTATTACCATCGAAACAACAGACCGCGGTGAAAAAGTATATACAGCAGTCAAAGATAATGGGATCGGAATTCCAAGAGCGGCACTCGGAAAAATCTGGGAACGTTTTTACAAAAGTGATCTCTCCCGCGGGAAGGATAAGAAAGGCACCGGTCTTGGACTTGCGATCGTGAAAGAAGCGGTGCAGGCACATGGTGAGAACATCACTGTAGTGAGTACGGAAGGAGTAGGAACAGAGTTTTCATTTTCACTTCCGAAAGCTGCAGGTTAATGTGACAGGGAATGTTTCCTGATCTCCATAAAAAGAAAGTCACTTCTGCTCATATTCACAGAAATGACTTTCTTTTTTATTTTGTATAGAGTATCTTCTGCACTTCATCCGTCTTCAGATTCTCTTTTGTCACCCAGGTATATCCGGTATTCACTACAGCTTCATTTCCCATATCAAGAGAAGCTCTTGCCGCAGCCACCACGGTTGCGTATCCCATGCCGAATGGATTCTGCACGATCAATCCATCAACCGTACCGTCTTTCAGATCCTGGATCTCATCATCATTGGCATCAAAACCGATCACTTTTACTTTTTTCTCCATTTTATTTCTTTCCAGTCCATCAACTGCCAGTTTCACAGAATCACCGTTTGCCGCAAAGCAGCCGGTGATATTCGGATGTTTGACAAGGATGTAATCGACTACCTGGTCTTCTGTAATACTGTCTGCAGCCACTATATCTTCTCCGGTAAGCTGTCCATCCGGAAGTTCACTGTCTTTTGGACGGTAAGTTCCGGCATTGATCTCGTCAGATACTGTCTTCTGCATATTGCTCAATTCATCCATGTGATATACATTTACCACAGAAATATTCGGATGGTTTGCTGTCAGTTCATCCGTCACCGCTTTTTCTCTCTGAAGAGCAGCCTGTGATTTCGAATCCTGAATGAACAGAACTGCTTCCCCGCTGTCTCCCATCTCTTCTGCCAGTCTCTGTGCTGCTTCTGTTCCTGCAGCTACATTGTCTGTCGATACATCCGCAGCCACTCCCTGATAATCAGACCCGGAATCAAAAGTGACAACCGGAATCTCGCTGTCTGTTGCGAGATCAAACTGTACCTGGCAAGCCTGCAGATCTACAATCGAGATTCCGACCGCAACCGGATATCTGTCCAATTCTTCATCCAGAAGGTTCACCTGATCATCCACATTATCTGCTTTATCCGGTGCATTATACGTTACTTTTATCTTGTCTTTTCCTGCATATCCAAGACTTGCATTCAGATCCTCTGCAGCCTGTGTCACGCCTTTCTTTACTTCGTCCCAATACTGCGTACCATTCGCCTTTCCTATAATAGAAATGTAGTCTCCCTTTTTCAGCTTCAGTCCGTTTGTATTATTATAAGCCGCCGGACTGATCAGGTCTAATTTGCCCTGATATTCCTTCTCTTCTGTCTTGGTTGTATTCTTCTCTGCTTCAATCTTCTTCTCTTCATCCGTTGCTTTCGGTGTCTGCTGACATCCGCATACAAGCAGTGCCGTACCAAGCAGCATAGCAATGATTCGATTTCTTTTCATTTTCCTCTCTCCTATATCCGGTATCATTTCTACCTGTATTATATTCTACTCCTATTTTCACTTCTATTTTTCTTATACTTCATCAGCATTCTATACTATACACCAAAACGGTGAAATTTTGTTGAATTTTTTATTGAAATTTTTCTTAATTTTAACCGGGATTTACCCAAAATTCAAAAGAACGTCTCTTTTCACCATCGAATATGCTTTTTCACAACAGTATCTGCTAACGCAAGTTAGTTATTACTAACTTTTATGTATTTCCAAAAAAACATGTAATTTACTTGTTTATTTCAGCTTTTTGTATTATGATATGGACAGAGACAACGAATTGGTTTATGTCTAGAATTTAAACTCAAAGGAGGGTATAATACTATGGCACACGTAATTGGTGATGAATGTGTAAGCTGTGGATCTTGCGAAGCTGAATGTCCAGTAGGAGCTATTTCTCAGGGAGCAGAGCATTATGAAATTGATGCTGACGCTTGTGTAGATTGTGGAGCATGTGCAGCTCAGTGTCCAGTAGGAGCTATTTCTGAAGGCTAATCATTCGAAATAAGAAGCATATACAAAGAACCTGCCAACAGCAGGTTCTTTTGCATATTCAGGCAAACTCATGCGCAGTATTTATGTACTGCGCATTTTTCAACATTTTTGTTTCCCTCGACGGATTCTGACGAAATCGGTGCTTTCCCCTGTGCTATGATACATTTACCCATAAGGGACAAGTATTATAATATAAGGGGGTATCTAATGTGGGAAATCATACCAATGCTTTGAATACTTTAGAACAAATCAAACGCGAGACCAAAGATGATGCCAGACTATATGCATGTATCAGGGATCTCTACGAACAGGGTGTCTCCCTTTCCGATCTCAAAGCCCTGATCCCGGATATCAGACGGACCAGGGAACAGCTTCAGTTAAAACGCATGCTGCAGAATAACAACGAAGTGCTTCTCAACATGTTCAGCCAGGAGATGACATTTCTTCTGGATGCAAAAGAACGCCAGGAAGAGCTGGAATTCAAAAAACTGGACCAGCTGATCCGCCAGCAGCAATCCTTCCGGAAAGCTTCGGCCGATGCCGGTCCAGTAAAAAAACTAAAACGAATCTTCCTGTCTGCTTAGGTTCGCAAACTTTGTGTACTCACCTAACCAGGCCAGATTAACGGTCCCTACCGGACCGTTTCTTTGTTTTGCGATAATGATTTCTGCCTGTTTTTTGAACTCTGAATCTTTGTTATAGTATTCATCCCTGTAGATAAACATTACCACATCCGCATCCTGCTCAATGGCTCCGGATTCACGGAGATCAGAAAGCATCGGCCGCTTGTCCGGCCGGCTTTCTACCGCACGGCTTAACTGTGACAGCGATACAACCGGTACATTCAGCTCTCTGGCAAGTCCCTTTAACTGACGGGAAATGTCTGAGACTTCCTGCTGTCTGGATTCGGAACTCTTTCCTACACTTCCGGTCATTAACTGTAAGTAGTCGATGATGATGATATCCAGTCCGTGCTCCAGCTTGTATTTCCTGCACTTTGATCTTAATTCCGAGATGGAGATACCCGGTGTATCATCAATGATCAGTTTCGACTGACCGATCACACCTGCTCCTTCAATCAACTTCTCCCAGTCGGAATCTTTCATATTACCGGTTCTGAGTGACTGTGCATCTACCTGTGATTCCAGTGAGAACAGTCGGTTTACCAGTTGTTCCTTTGACATCTCAAGACTGAAGATGGCAACCGCTTTATTCTTCTTGAACGCCATATACTGTGCGATGTTCAGGACAAATGCCGTCTTACCCATGGACGGACGCGCTGCGATCAGGATAAAATCTGACGGCTGGAAGCCGGACAGTTTATAATCCAGATCGATGAATCCGGTCGGGATTCCTGTAACGGTTCCCTTACTCTTAGATGCCTTTTCAATCCTATCCAGCGCATTCAAGACCACCTGCTTGATTGGAACATATTCGCCGGTCGTTCGTCTCTGTAATAACTGAAACATGGATTTCTCGGTCTGCTCCATGATAGACTCCAGAGGTTCTTTTCCGGCATAGCACATATTTTCAATCTCTTCATTCAATTTGATCATCTTACGCATCACAGATTTGTCTGCCACGATCTGTGCATAATATTTCACATTCGCAGAAGTCGGCACTGCTGTCACCAGGTCTCTGACAAATTCCAGACTGGCAATCTCTGCCGGTACATCTTTTTCCTTCAGTCGTTCCTGCAAAGTAATCAGATCGACCGGTTTTCCTTCATTGAACAGTTCGATCATCGAATCAAAGATCACTCCATATGACGCCTGATAAAAATCATCACCACTGATGATTTCTCCTGCAGTGGTGATGGCATCTTTATCCATAAGCATGGCGCCGACAACAGACTGTTCTGCTTCGATGCTGTGTGGCATGACTCGTTTGATGAGTGCTTCTTCCACGCCTGAATTCCTCCTATGCTTCTTCTTTTACAACAACTTTCAGCTCAGCCGTTACCTTTGGATGCAGCTTAACCGGAACCGTATGTGTTCCCAGTGTTCTGATCGCTTCTTTTAACTGAACTTTCTTCTTATCAATTGTAAGATCCATCTGTTTTTTGACTTCTTCTGCAATCTCCTTTGAAGATACAGAGCCGAACGCTCTGCCGCCTTCACCCATCTTGATCGCAACTTCAATCTTTCCTGCTTCGATCTTTCTGCCAAGTTCCTGGGCATCTTCATACTGCTGCTGAGCGATCTTGTCATCGTTCGCTTTCTTTAATTTCAGGTCATTTAAATTCTTTCCGTTAGCTTCTACACCTTTATTTTTCTTTAAGATGAAGTTTCTTGCGTATCCGTCGCTGACGTTTACGATCTCTCCCTTTTTACCAAGTGACTTTACGTCTTCTGTCAAAATAACTTTCATTACAAGTCTCCTCCTTCTATCATTTCGTCAATCACCTGTTTTAAGCAGGCTACCGCTTCATCCATATCAGTATGGTTAAACTGTGCACCTGAAGCGTTCATATGACCGCCTCCGCCCAGACGTTCCATGATGATCTGTACGTTAACTTCATCGATCGAACGTGCGCTGACGTATATTCTTCCATTATATTCTGTTAATACAAATGATGCCTTGATCGCACTGATGTCCAATAATTCATTTGCCGCCTGTGCCCCGATGATCGTCGGGCTTTCAATGTGAAGATCCACACCCCTTGCAATGGCAAATTTGTTACGGTACACTTCTGCACTGCTGATGATCTCCGCTTTTGCCCTGTAAGATTCCATATCGTCACGGAACAACTTTCTTACCAGCGTAATATCTGCACCGGACCTTCTCAGGAATGCTGCCGCTTCAAAAGTACGGACTCCGGTACTGTTCACAAAGTTGTTGGTATCGATCATGATGCCGGCATACAGGCTGCTCGCCTCAATCTTCGGGATCTTGATCCCATCTACAATATACTGCAATACCTCTGATACCATCTCACAAGCCGATGAGGCATATGGCTCAATATAAGATAACAGCGCATTATCAATATTGTCACTGCTCTGTCTGTGATGATCCAATACCACGATCGTCTTCGTTGTCTTCAGAAGGTCCTCACACTCTGTCATCATCGGACGGTTCGTATCTACAACGACTACCATTGAATTCTCGTCTGCCATATTCATCGCCTGTGACGATGTCAAAAACAGATCATCCGGGTAAGCCGGATCTTGTTCGAATAATTCATATAAAGGCCTGAGCGATGCTGACACTTCATTGATCACAATATAAGCACGTTTCTCCAGTGCCAGTGCCGCACGATAGATTCCCATTGCCGCACCGAACGCATCCACATCTGTCAGCTTATGCCCCATAACGAATATCTTATCTTTGACCGTGATAAATTCACGCAGTGCCTCGGCTTTTACACGCGCCTTTACACGGGTATTCTTCGCTGTCTGTTCTCGCTTTCCACCATAATAGGTAACACCGTGACAGTCCTTGATCACAGCCTGGTCGCCGCCTCTTGCAAGTGCGAGATCGATTGCTACACGCGCATAGTTATAACTCTGTGCATAAGAATCGGAACTCAGTCCCAGACCGATACTAAGTGTTGCCGGAATTCCATTTCCGATATTTACAGACTTTACATCATCCAGCAGGGAGAACTTATCTTCTTCCAGCTGTTTAAAATAAGACTTTCGGATGATAATGAAATACTTATCATTCTCCAGCTTCTTGACGATTCCGTCAACTTTTGCAATATACTGGTTGATCTTACGGTCTACCAGAGCCATCAGAAGTGACTGTCTGACCTCTTCCACACTGTCGATCACTTCATCGTAATTATCGATGTATACCAGGCCTGCAACCATTCTCTGTTCTTCATTTTCCCTGATCGTACGGTTCAGTTCTGTAACATCCTGAAGATATACCGCAATGAAATATTCCTTCTCCTTCGGCAATTCCATAAGCTGTTCCGTATCGCTGAATCCCTCTACCGATACCCTGCGCAGCTCTGCCTGGTATTCCTTATCATCATAATATACTTCCATCGTGACCTTCTGCTGATCCTCTTTTGGAAATATACTCCGGTTCAATTCCGGAATGTATTTACTGATGTAAGCTTCTCCTTTTGGCTTTCCGCCCAGAATTGCTTCGAATTCGTCATTCATCCAGACTGCTTTCCCATCATCTAACAGGATTGCATAAGGAATCGACAGTTCCCTCAGCAGCGTATTCTGGACAATGCCATACTGTGCAGCAAATTCCACGAGATCCTTCATGATGATATTCTTACTGTAAAAATACAGTCCGCCTACCATGATGATATATATCAGCACGAATACGGCCATCAGGATTCCCGCTCTGTGATCCATCTTATACACCCACAGATCCATTGCGATCAGGAGCAATGCCATGATTGCCGGCCACTGAATATAAAGCTTCAACTGGCCTTTCAGCTGCACCTTTCCATTTTCATTCTTTTTTTCCATGATTCTCGCCTCTGTTCGTGAGTCTTACTCACTACTTTTGCACTACAAAATGCCGATGGCATCTCACACTACACTTTACATACGTGATGATTATACCATTTCTTATCATAAAAAGAAAGATGGGAAATCTTAACGTTCTGTTAAGTGTTCCCCATCTTTCTATGTTTTTATTTCTTAAGTTCCTTTTTCATTTATGCTTCATATCCGTTAGGATTCTGTGACTGCCATCTCCATGTGTCTGCGCACATCTCGTCCAGACCTTTTTCTGCTTTCCATCCAAGAACTTTCGCTGCTTTTGCAGGATCTGCATAACACATTGCGATATCTCCTGCTCTTCTCGGCTTGATCTCGTAAGGAATCTCCTTACCACATGCTTTTCCAAATGCTTTTACCATATCAAGTACGGAATATCCCACACCTGTTCCAAGATTGATCACGTCAAGTCCAGGATTGCTGAAGATATAATCAATTGCTTTCACATGTCCTTTTGCAAGGTCCACTACATGAATATAATCACGGACTCCTGTTCCGTCCGGTGTATCATAATCGTCCCCGAACACACCCAGTTTTTCAAGCTTTCCTACTGCCACCTGTGAAATGTATGGCATCAGATTATTCGGAATTCCCTTTGGATCTTCTCCGATACGTCCGCTTTCATGCGCTCCGACCGGGTTGAAATAACGAAGCAGGATGACATTCATATCCGGATTTGCCTTCTGTACATCTGTCATGATCTGTTCCATCATAGACTTTGTCCATCCATAAGGATTCGTGCACTGTCCCTTCGGACACTCCTCTGTGATCGGCATCTCTTCCGGACTTCCGTATACAGTTGCAGAAGAACTGAATACAATATTCTTAACACCGGTCTGTTTCATAACATCCATCAGTGTCAGAGTTCCTGTTATATTATTACGGTAGTACTCTAATGGCTTCTGTACGGATTCTCCGACTGCTTTCAGTGCTGCACAATGGATAACCGCATCTACGCCTTCTTTTTCCAGCATTGCCTTCAATGCAGCTTCATCCATTACATCCCCTTCATAAAATGTAATCGTCTTTCCGGTAAGCTCTTCTACCCTTTTTAAAGATTCTTTAGATGAATTACAAAGATTGTCATATACAACCACTTCATATCCTTCATTCAAAAGTTCCAGTGCCGTATGACTTCCGATATAACCGGCTCCTCCGGTAATTAATATTTTCTTGGCCACAATAGTACCTCCTAGTTGTTACTATACTTTTTCACGATTTCGTTCATAGTATACCACTTTTGTTCCATATCTTCAACAAGCTTGAACTGGGTACGGCATCTGTCAAGATTATGACCTTCTCTGTGTATCCTGAAATATTTATCTCCCTGCAGATAATCTGTAAGGAAACGCATACCACATTCAAATGTCATCGTCTTTGCGCCCATCGGCATCAGCTCGATCTCCTTAGCTGTCAGCTTTCCGTCACATCCTTTTAAAAATCCTTTCGTATACAATTCAAATAATTCCATACTGCAGGATACTTTCGTAAGGTCTGTCTCATCCTCAAGTGCCGTACTTGCACCGAAACGGATGGAATCCCCGAAATCATTCATCGCAAGCCCCGGCATAACTGTGTCCAGATCGATCACACAGATTCCTTTCCCGGTCTTATCGTCCAGCATAACATTATTCAATTTTGTATCATTGTGTGTAACACGAAGTGGAAGCTCATGCCTGTCCAGCATTTCTGCAAAACAATTAGCAATCTCTTCTCTTTCGAGAACGAACCGGATCTCTTTCTCTACAGAAGCTGCTCTTCCCATAACATCTTCTTCCACTGCTTTCTTAAACAGCGCAAACCGGTTTCTCGTATCATGGAACTTTTCTATCGTCTCATGCAGTGTCTCCGCCGGATAGTCAGACAGCAGACTCTGGAAATTCCCGAATGCCACCGCACTTTCATAAAACTGCTCCGGCTTCTCTACCAGATCATAGGTACTTGCATCGGTAATAAATTTATAGGATCTCCAGTAATCTCCCGTAGAATCTATGTAATATGGTTTCCCATCAACCGCCGGGATCACATTCAATGTCTCACGTTCCGGATCTCCACCATTTTCTATAATCTTCTTTTTCAGAAATGATGTCACTCCTGTGATATTCTCCATGACTTCTACCGGTTTTGGAAATGCCGTAGAATTCATTCTCTGAAGAATGACTTTGATTCTTCCCATCTCGGCAATCTCGAATACCAGAAGAAATGTATCATTGATGTGTCCGCTTCCGTATGGACAGTCCTTTACTAATGTTCCTTCATATTTAAAATGTGCAATCGCTTCATCTCTTTGTTCCCGTGTTACAGGATTCATTTATTTTCCCTCCCAAAGATGCTGCGGGTACAGTCCTTCGTCTTTCATTCTCTGAATGGCTGCAACCACAACCGGTTTATCTTCTTTATAAGTTACTCCATACCATTTATCTGCGGATTTCAGTACCGATACTGTTGCTTTGTCTTCCGCAAGAAGATTACTTACTACAGTTGGCAGGAAATACTCGCATTTCATAGGATTCTCCTGCAGTCCTTTGTCAAGAAATGCCGGGAATCCTGCTTTGATCTCTTCTAAGATACTCTTTGTAAATCCCCACATGTTCATAGATACCGTTGTATCATCCGGTACCTGTACCCATGTATTACCGTCGTCTTCTGTGTATGCAACGCCGCCGTTGTACTTTTCGATTCTGGTACGTTCTGTTACGGATACCAGTTCTCCATTCTCATTCGTCTCACATACACCTCTGGATACATATCCGTTGTCCGTTACCGTATTGGCAAGATGATATCCGACCATTGTATATCTGTACTTATCATCATCTGCATGTGTAGACAGATAATCATAGATAAGCTTGAATGCTTCTACTCCATAATAGTCATCTGCATTGATCACTGCGAACGGTCCGTCAATCTCATCCATACAGCTATATACAGCATGTGCTGTTCCCCAAGGTTTTACACGTCCTTCCGGTACTTCATAGCCTTCCGGAATGTTGTCGATATTCTGATAAGCATATGCTACGTCCATGTATTTTTCCATACGTTTTCCCACATGCTCTTTGAACTCTTCTTCGATCTCGTGTTTGATTATGAATACGACCTTCTCAAAGCCGGCTCTCTTTGCATCATACATGGAAAAATCCATGATAATATGTCCGTCATTGTCTACAGGATCTAACTGCTTCAGACCTCCGTATCTGCTTCCCATTCCTGCTGCCATGATCACTAATACTGGTTTATTCATTATAATTACCTCCATGTCTTTAGGATCTTTCGTTTCTAGATTCATTGTAGTATAACTGTTTCCAGAAATCTTTGTCCTATTATTTTCTTAATTTGCATTATTTATGTGGTTTAATTGTTCCAGATAGCTGATGAATTTTTCTGCCATTTTCTGATTCTGTGCATTCACCATGATAGCCGCATGCGCATCATCATAAGAAATAATTTTCTTCTTTTTAAGCATATTATCTTCCGGAAAATCAATGGTTTCTTGAAAACCGTCCTGTTTTTTGTACTCTTGATATACATCTTCTCTACAGATCAGTACATCCACTGCATCTGCGCCTACCAGCGTTGTCAGCGCTGTCTTTGAGGACAGGCTTCCTCCATCTTCCGGAATGTTCGCCTGTATCCGGATGATCCCGTCCTTTTCGTCAATGCCTGCGTATTTACAGAAATCTTTGTTCAATTCTTCTGCCTTCTGCGAATCGCCCCCTGTGACCGCTACATTCAGAAGAACTGTCGTATGTCTGCCCTTGTACATCATACAGCCAAGGTAGATAACACCGATTACCACTGCAAGTATAACCAGCCATATCTTATAGTACATCCACAGATATTCTACCTTTTTTCCCAACGGCATTGAACCAAAATTTTTGTCCAAATATACTTCCTCCTTGTCTTTTATCACTGTTTTTCATTATAGCATACTTCTGAACTAAAATAAGCGGAAGAGAACAGATTCCTGTTCCCCTCCGCATTCTTTTTTCATTAATACAATTAATATTCAACCTCTACCGGCATTCCAGTCTCTGCAGATTCAAGGATTGCAATGATTGCAAGTGCTGTTCTTCTGGAATCTTCCAGCGTTACTCTGAATTCTTTTCCATCCACCAGACGGTCTACGAAGTCTCTGATGCTTTCATAAGACAATCCTTTACAACGGTCAAATACCATATTAGATACCAGGATATCAGGCACAGTTGCTTTTTCTTCGGTTACCTCTTCGATCAGGTTATGGCTGGAAAGATCCAGACTGATCATTCCTTCTGTACACATTACGCTACATCTGAAATCATTGATATTGCGGTTTCCATTTGGCGTTACCCAGCCATTTTCCATGTGAGCTACAACACCGTTTTCAAATTCAATTGTTGTCAGATAGATATCCGGCACATCTACGCCAAGACCTTTTAAGATACCTTCCTTCTTTACGGAATATACACGTTTTGCTTCTGAGCCGACCAGCCATCTCAGTGAGTCAAGACTGTGGCTTCCAAGGAACCATAAGATAGAAGATTTTGAAGCCCATGAGAGCATATCTGTTGCCACCCACTTTACATCACTATGACGGATATATGCTGTATATGGTTTTCCAAGTTTTCCTGAAGAAATCTCCTGTTTTGCTGTATTAAATGGTGGATTCCAGCGGTTGTGAAGGTCTACCATACAACGTACACCGTTTCTCTCAACAGCTTCACAGATTCTTGCAATATCTTCCTTCGTTGTTGCCAGCGGTTTTTCGATCAAGATATCTTTCTTGGCATCTGCCATTGCGCATGCGATATCTGCGTGTGCAAAATCTGGTGTTACAATCGCTACTGCATCGATTTCCTCATCGGCTGCCATATCATGATAGTCTGTATATACTTTACGGATTCCAAATTCATCCGCAATCTCTCTGGCTCTTGCTTCATTCATATCGCAAATTGCTACCGGATCCGCAAAAAGATGTTCTGCATAGATAGACGCATGTGTGCGTCCCCAGGTACCAGCTCCAACAATACCCATTCTGATCTGTTTAATTTCCATAGTTGCATCCTCCTACTTTCTTCTATAATGTTATATGTCTATTGTTTACTGTTTTACGGCCCCGGCTGTCATACCGCTTACCAGATGTTTCTGCAGTAATAAGAACATCAGTACAACCGGTAACGTAATCAGAACAGCTCCAGCCATCAGTGTTCCCCAGTTCGTTGCATACTGACCAGAGAAACTTGCAATTCCAATTGGCAGTGTCCAGTTTTCATAACTCTTCATAAATGTACTTGCGAACAGGTATTCATTCCATCCATTGATGAACGAGAAGATACCGGTTGCCACCAGACCTGGTACAGTCAGCGGTAAAATGACTGTCGAAAAGATTCGGAATCTTCCTGCACCGTCTACTCTTGCTGCTTCTTCCAGAGAAATCGGTATTGTGTCAAAGAATCCTTTCATCATCCATGTACAGAACGGAATTGAGAACGTACAATATGCTGCTACAAGTCCAATCTTTGTATCCAAAAGCTGAAGATTACCCATAATTACGTATAACGGGATAATCAACAGTGATCCGGGAAGCACCTGTGTGGTTAATATGAAATAAGATAAAAATCCTCTTCCACGGAAACGAAATCTGGAGATTCCATAGCCGCCAAGTGTTGCAATGACCATCGAAAATACTGTTGTCAGCAATGATACAATTACACTGTTGCCCAGCCACTGCATAAAGTTAAATGTCGTGGAATGAGTGGTCAGCATTTCCTTATATCCCTGTATAGTTGCTTCTTTCGGAATGAATGACGGTGTTTTACTGTATACTTCTCCTGCAGTTTTAAATGATGTGGAAATCATCCATACAAACGGGAATAGTGCGAACATACACACAATCACAACCAGAATCACTGTAATTACTTTTTTACCTGTCTTTTTTTTCATATCTATTCCTCCTCCTTATTCAGGACCTTGAAATAGAAGAATGTGAATGCCAGCGCTACCAGAAGCATCAGCATACCGGCTGCAGAGGCCTTTCCAAAGTCAAAATATTTAAATCCTGTCTGCTGTATATAAATAGTCAGAAGTTCTGTTGCTCTTGACGGACCTCCCTTGGTCAGTACATAAGCGATTGCATAATCCTTGATCGTCCAGATAATCAGCAGTAAAAATACTGTTGTCGATACCGAACGGATTGCCGGAACTGTAATGTAACGGATTTTCTGAAATGTTGTTGCACCGTCAATATCTGCTGCTTCATACAGATCTGTGGATACACTCTGCATGCCCGCCAGCAGCATGATCGCAACATATGGAAAACCTTTCCATATGTTGACAACCATTGCCGCCGGAAGAGCAACCGACACATCCTGCAGATATGCGATATTGTGTGATAAAATTCCAGCATTGTTCAGCAAGAAGTTGATGATTCCATAATCCTTGTCATACATCAAGATCCATACCAGACACGCTACAACTTCAGGAACAGCCCATGGAATAATGATCAGTGCTCTTGCCAGACCACGTCCCAAAAACTTTGTATTTAACAACAATGCTGTGATAAATCCGATAATATATCTTCCCGCAACAGTTACCACGATATAAATCAGTGTAACTTTTACAGAATTAAAGAAGTATTCATCTTTCAGAACTTTTCCGTAATTCTCAAGCCCTACAAAATAATGTCCGTTTGGTGATGGTTTGGTCACATAATAATATTGAAAACTCATGATCGCCGCTTTCACCAGTGGAATAACCAGGAACAGGAATAATATCAGTACCAGTGGAACAAGGAAGGCATATGGTTCCATTTTTCTTTTCCATTTACCATTTTTCTTTGTCTGATTCATTTATGGACCACTCCTTACTTATTATTTTCTATTCAGCATCTCTGCTCATAACGTCTTCTACCTGTTTCTGTGCAGAATCCATCTCCGTCTGTACATCTGCTGCCTGCTCTGAGAACATCTTCTGTGCTGCATCCAGCATGATCTGTGAGATTTCTCCAAGCTGTGAGATGTTAGGGTCTGCCACAAGATCTGTGTAATTGTTCTGCATGAACTCAACAATCTTATGCTCTAATTCATGGTTCTTAATATATTCATCACTTGTAGAGTAATCTGTATTACTTGGAATCATACCGCAGTCAGCGATAATCTTCTGTGCTTCATCTGTTGTCATCCACTCAAGGAATGCATATGCTTCTTTTGGATGTTTACAGTTTTTACTGATCATAGTTACCAGTGGATAATTTGTCGGATTTGGTTTGTACGTCTTTCCATTATAAACAACGTCAAACTGTGGAATGATTCCGATATCGTCCATCATAGACTCGTCTCTTTCTTTGCACATTCCCACAAACCACGGTCCGTCCATGTTAAATGGAACATCTCCGTTCCAGAACATTTCTCTGGAATCTTTTTTGTCTGTTACCAGTTTTGCCGCTTTATCCTTTAAGATAAAATCCTGCCACCACTGTGCTGCCCATACATTTTCAGGTGCATTGATATTTACATTATCTGCTGTATACGGCTCAGACTCTCCGTTTGGGAAATAAAGTCCGTTTGATACAGGTCTTGCAATCAATCTGTTCCACTCACTTACTGTAAATGCATGTGTTCCAGATACAACGCCCATTGCATATTTATCTTTTGATGTAAACTTCTTACAAGCTTCTCTGAAATCTTCCTGAGTCTTGATATCATCCGGATTTACACCCGCTTCTTTTAACATTGATTTACGGTAAAAGATTCCGGTTGTTCCCCATGCATAACTGGAAATTGCCAATGTCTGTCCATCAACATCACACATTTCCTGTCCAACAAGCTTTTTCTTCAGATCATCACTCATATACTCTGACAGATCCATAAAAGTTCCACCGTCACGGATCGCATTATATGTAGAGATATTTTCCGGATAAACCTGAATCATATCGCTTTCATTATTTGAAAGGATTTCTGTTGTGATATTATCCCAGTAGCCGTCGTATCCCGCACCCAGAATCTCAATATCTACATTTGGTTCTTTTTTGCTGTAAGCTTCCAGCAATGCATCAATTGCTTTCTGATGTGGCTCTTCCACATATACAGATGTTGAAAATGTTAACTTAATTTTCCCATCCTTGTCTTCACTCTTCTTACTGTCATCTTTGCTGCCGCATGCTGCAAGACTTGCCACCATTGCCACACAAAGCATAACCGAAAGCACTTTTCTTCTCTTTTTCATAACATCTCCTCCTTTTTGTTATGGTCGTGTTTTGATGATTTAATTATATAAAATATAAATTTTTCCTTACATGTAATTTACTCAGCTTTTTGTAATTTTTTATGAGAATTTTACATTTTTTCTGAATTTTCTTGACATTTATTTAACATACAGATATTTAACAAATTTTAAATAAATTATCTAGATATTTTTTTAACATCTATAAATACACTTGCTTTTCAAAGTGGTTTGAATTTATACTTTAAGTAGTATTTTTTGCACAATAATTAAATTTTGTGAAAGCAGGTGTACACATTATGTATAAAGCAATTATCGTTGATGACGAACCATGGACAATTATTGATATTGAAAAAACATTTTGCCTGGAAGATATGGGATTTGAAATCATCGGTTCTTACAGGACTCCGCAGAAAGCTCTCCCTGCTATTGTTTCAAAAAAACCAGACCTCGTCATTACCGACATCCGTATGCCTGGTATGACTGGTCTGGAACTGATCAAAAGTGTACGTGAACAGAATGTAAACTGTGAATTTATCATCGTCAGTGGACACAGTGACTTCTCCTATGCCCAGGAGGCAATCTCCTATGGTGTTGCCGGATATTGTCTGAAGCCATTGGAACCACAGAAAACCGCCGAGGCACTGAACCGGGCCAAGCGGCATCTCGACAGCCGTAAGACTACTGCACCGGAACTTTCTTATCTTGATGACAATTTCGAAAGTCTGAGAAATTATATGATCACTCACTTTTCGGAAAAGCTGACATTAAAATCGCTCGCAGCGGAATTCAATATGAATCCCAATTACTGCTGCTCTCTTTTTACCAAGTATCTCGGGCAGACATTTTCAGCTTATCTTACAGAACTCAGAATTACAGAAGCGCAGAATCTGCTTCATAATTCTGATTATTCTTTGGAAGAGATTGCCTCCATGGTTGGTTTTAAAGATTACTTTTATTTTAGCAAAGTATTTAAAAAATACTGTAATCATTCTCCAAAGGAATATCGCCATCTTCCACACTAAAACAATATGTCTGCGAGGTTTAATGAGTTTATGAAAAAAACGCTTTCCCGTCAATTTATTGCATTACTGCTGATTCCGGTCTGTATTATTCTTGTAATTAACTTTTTTATCATCATCCAGCTTCATCAGAACCAGACTCAGGAACTAAAAAATTATTGTACTTCTACCCTTGAAAATATTCATGTCAGTGTTTCTTCTATGGTCACCAGCATGAAGAAAACTGCTACCGTATTTTCCTCTCAGGAAGAGACACAGGCTTACCTTGAAAGTTCATCTTCCGATTTACACCAGCTTCAAAGACAGTCTTATTCCGAGCTTATCGGCATGGCACAGTCCTATACCCCTGGACTGGTTGACATTCTTATGTGGGATCAGACTTCTGCCACCAGTCTTATCAGCTATATTCCGGCCAGTATGGAAGACTTTGCAGTAAATCAGTTTCAGGACAGCCGCTATGACACCAAATCTTATTTTCGTTTTTATGTACAGCCAACAACCAATACTCCTTATATGATGTATTTTGCACCGATCTATCTCACCTCATTTTCCGAAAACTTTGGAAAATACGTTGGTAATATCGCCATAATCTGCAAAACGGATGCATTATATAAACTCGTGAATGCATCCACCGATATTTCCCTTACTATATCTGACAGATTAACGAACCAGATATTGTATTCCAACGCTGTTGCCCGCAGGAACATCCCGGCACGAGAAAATTTTGAATTCTTCCATAAGACCGAAGAACTTCCTAATACGAATCTGGATATTAATGCAGTTGCCTACACCGGACAGATTCGTCTTTTAAATGGTCAGGATTCACAGCTTTTGCTTACTCTTGCAATCCTTCTGCTTGTATACATACTGTTAATCATCCTCGCCGTACAACATCTCATTATTCATCCGATCCATCAGTTGAATGATGAAATCGAAAATCTTAACTATGAAAGTAACGAACTGCATCTGCAGACAAACCTGAAAAACGAGATTGGTTCCATCATTTCTCATGTTAACCATATGCTTGACAGAATTTCTTCTCTGAATCAACGCAACATTGAATCACAAGCCCGCATTTATGAAATGGAACTAAGCAAGAAACAAACCCAGATTTACGCATATCAAAGTCAGATTAATCCACATTTCCTTTATAATATGTTACAATGTATGCGTGGGATTTCTCTGATGCACAACATTCCAGAAGTTGCACAGATTTGCACAAATATGGCGGATTTGTTCCGCTATTCTATCAAGGGTGCTTTTCTCGTGCCTCTGGAAAGTGAATTGAATATCATTGACAAATATCTGTATATGATAGAAGTCCGTTTTCAGGGAAGGATCACTTATAAGCTGGAAGTCTCCGACGATACGAAGGACTGTCTGATCCCGAAAATGATTCTACAGCCGATTGTAGAAAATTCGATTTTCCACGGTCTGGATGAGATCGAGGAAGGCGGTATCATCATTATAAAGACTACCAGAACAGAAGATGATCTGTACATTACTGTCACAGATAACGGAATTGGATTTTCAGAAGAGGCATTACAAAATCTGACTCGAAAACTGGGGGAAGAGATTACATTCATAAGCAATTCACCTTCCGGAACATCCGACAACATCGGTGTGATCAATATCCATAATAAGATAAGACTCTACGAGGGCAATAATTACGGTATCTCCATCGACAGCGCCCCAAATCATACTTCTGTCACTTTGCATCTGAATGCAAAACAACAAATTACAACTTAATATTTATTACTTCTTATAGGAGGACATCTGTCATGAGTCGTTTTTTCAATCCCGATAACCCCGTCATGGAGTTTATCGCAAAAATCTTTGATCTGGTTATCCTAAACCTGATCTTCATTTTCAGTTGTGTCCCGATCATCACCATCGGCGCATCCACCAGTGCACTTTCCTATGTAACACTTAAGATGGTGCGCGGTGAAGATCCTTATATCTGGCGTAACTTCTGGAAATCATTTCGTCAGAATTTCAAGCAGGGAACACTTGTATGGATATTTTCCATTCTGATCTTTATTTTTCTTGGAATGGATTTTTACATTATCGTAACTTATCTGCCTGTTTTGTCAGACCCTTGCAGACATCTGAAAGTGATTTCTCTCCATTATATGCTTTCTGAAGTTCTGTTGCTTCCAGATCATACAGTTCTGCTGCTTTCGTACATACCGGAAGCGGATATGCTTCATCAGCGTGATTTGTGTAAGCTGCAAGATTGTACTGTGAATTAGCTTCTGCAAAGTATTTCTGTGCATCTGTTCTTGCAGAGATTACAACACCTGTTTTACCCTGGATTTCCTGAGCTTCTTTACTTCCAAGCCAGATAGCGAAATCTTCTGCTGCTTCTTTGTTCTTGCTTCCTTCAAACACTGCATATCCAAGTCCGTTGATGCAGTTGTCTTCTTTTCCGTTGAATGTCGGAATCTCTACGCAATCAACCTTATCTTTGATTGCGTCATTGCTTGCATACTCTGGAACCATGTATGATCCGGCAAAGTTCATTGCAAGCTGTCCACCCTCGAACATCGCATCTGCTGTTGTCTCTGAAAGAGCTGATGCACTTGGAGATAATCCTTCATTGTACATATCGATCCAGCACTGAATACCTTCCTGTGTCTTAGGATCATCATATCCTGTAGACTTCTTATCATCACTTAAGATATATCCACCATTGGCATATACAGTCTGATAATACCATGTCTGGAAATCAACCGGGCAAGCAAATGGATATACGCCGTCGCCAAGTTTTCCACTGTCTTTTAATGCCTTTGCTGTAGCAATCAGATCATCATAGCTCATGTCATCTGTAGGGTATGGAACTCCGCATTTATCAAAGATTTCTTTGTTATACCACATTGCATTAGTATCAAAATCTTTCGGCACAGCATAGTTTTTCTTATCACGGACATAGTTATTAACCAGTGTCTCAGAATAGCTGTCCTTGATATCTGAGTCTTTGATCTTATCTGTCAGATCATCTAGGATTCCTCCCTCTACATATGAGTCCAGATGAAGAACGTTCAGCCAGAATACATCCGGAGCTTTTCCGCCACTTGCTGCAGCTTCAAGTTTTGTCCAGTATTCCCCACCTTTATATGGTGTTAACTGGATATTGATCTTGACATCCGAATTTTCTTTTTCATATGCCTTTACCATTTTCTCCATAGCCGGTCTCTGATTCTCATCCCAGATACCAAAATTTAATTCTGTCTTTCCTCCGGAAGCACTTTCGCCTTTACTTCCGCCACATGCTGTCAGCATCGTTGCACCCAGGGCTACACAAAGTCCCAGAGCTGCTACTTTTCTCATGTTCTTTTTCATAATGTTCACTCCTTCTCTTTTTCTTTATCTTTTGGTTACGTTTTATATGAAGTTCTCCGCCACTCCCGGCATTGAACACATATATTGGTTTTCTTTCTATCGAAATGTTTCAATATCTACCGGCTTTCCGTCATGCAATCTGGAGTATTCTGCCGCCAGTGCACAATAATGACTTTGTAACGATCTGTCCAGCGAAGTAATATAAGTGCTTTCCGATTTCTCTCCACTTATAACATCCAGAAATTCTTCCACCATCCGATTATCTCCACCGCCGTGTCCTGAAAAATCTTCTGACAGTTCTGCAACATTGATAATTTCTTTTGTTCTCTCCGGATCAAAATGCTCAATCCATATCTTGCTTTCCTTTTCATCCGGCTGCATATCTACGATCAGTTCACCTTTGGTTCCCATGAACTTGGCATATCTGGAAGTCTCATAAGTAAATCCGCACATCGTAAAACTCATCGTTGTCCCGTCGGTCATATTCATATTGATCACCTGATGATCCACAACATTATTATCACAACGGAACACACATCTTCCATACGGTCCGGTTCTTAAAGCTTCTTCTATCTTATCTTCTGTCGGTCCGGATGGCACAATGACATCCAGCGGCCATTCCCTGTTACCATTTCTGTATCCGATTCTTTTATGATCCAGGTAAATCTTTTCCGCATCAAAGATGCAGTTATCTTTCGCTTTGCATCCTTCCAGACATCTGTCTGTACAACCTTCCGGTGCATGTTCCGTTTTGAAATAATTCAGCTCTCCATAGGATGTAAGTGATCTGCATGTCTTATTTGCAAGCCACAGATACAGATCCATGTCATGACAGCATTTCTGCAGGATCATCGGGCTTGTCTCATCTGAATTTGCCCAGTTGCCTCTGACAAAGCTATGTGCCTGATGAAACCATCCGACATTTTCAATCGCCATGATCGAGATCACATCACCTATCGTTCCTGCATCCAGGATTTCTTTCACCTTCTGATAGATTGGTGTATATCTTAGAACATGACAGACAACCACTTCTCTTTTACATTCTTTTGCCACTTCTGAAATCTTTCTGCATTCCTCAAGATCCGGTGAAATTGGTTTTTCCAGCAACAAGTGATAGCCTTTCTTCAATGCTACAATTGCCTGTTCTACATGCTGTCTGTCCTGCGTCGCTATGATCATTGCATCTGCAAGCTTATCTTCCTTTAACATGTCTTCGGCACTTGTATAGCAGCGAGATTCTGGTATGTCATATTCCCTGGCCGTCAACTTTACTTTTTCCGGATCAATATCTGCAATGGCTACAATCTTCATCTTATCCGGATATATCGTAGCAGCTTTTGCATAGGTATCTCTTCCTCTGCTTCCAAGCCCTGCGATTGCAATTGTCATTTGTTTACTCATGACTCTCACGCCTTTCTTTATGCCACGCTCTCAATCGTGTACGTCTGTTGTCTGAAATCAACCGTTACTTTTGTTCCATCTGCAAATGTCGTTCTCTGAACCTGCGGATCTCCGTCCACCATTTCATGATGTACCATCTCACATTTTGCTACTTTTTTATGAAGTTCTGCCACAACTTTGCATCTTTCGATATCTTCTTTGATATGCATCTTTACATTTCCATCAAAAGAGCCATCAAAGTTTGGATATGCCCCATCTCGGATCAGATATGGTGCTCCACCATTTAACAATGCATAAAGCATATAATCTTCTGTATCGTCGATCTTTTCCATCATCCATGGTTCAATGATGCAATCATGGTATACCAGGTTGAACAACGGAACCGGTATTCCGTGTTTCGGGCTTCCCGGCTTACGCAGCATAAAATCATATGGTGCGTAATGACAAAATACCAGGCTTCTTGCACTCCAGTCACTTACTTCTTCGGAACTTGGAAGAATTCCCTTTGACATCAGATAATCGAAGCATCTCGCACGATAATCGTAGCATTCTCTTCTTGTCATGCGATGTCTCGGATTGTCGCACTCATCACCTTCATTACAGGTAAATACATCCAGATAAGCCCCGTCCAGCTGAATGTTATTCTTCTCCAGTTCCTGGAAATTACGCTTTACATAATGTGGAGCCTGTGTTGCGCACAGATAAGACTGTTTACCGCCGGCCCATCTCTTATGTGTCGGAATGGTTCCATCTGTCAGTCTGCATGCATAGTCTTCATCGAAGCTTTCTGCTGCGAAATAATAATCGCGGTATTGATCATGAATTCCAAACAAGTCTCCCTGTTCTTTCATGGTATCTGACAATTCTTTCATTGCTTTCCATCCACCAGCTTCTTCGCAGGCCGGTGTATAATCCGGATGTTTGTTATCATATCCCGGTTCTGCCCAGCCATCCAGATGCAAATATAACTTTCCGGCTCCCAGCTCATGCAGTTCTTTCATCTCTTTTGTTCTGACTGCAAATGGTGTCAGGTTATTGTTCTTATCTGGATTCTCCGGATCAAAGAAATCTGACTCTGGCTGTACGAATGTTTTAATTCCTTTGTGAATGAAGCTACATCCAATCAAATTGTCCACAGAAGCAACTCTCGATGCTTTTTCATTCAGTGTACAAAAATTTCCCTGTTCTCTTACATAATCTCTGTATATCTTACATGCATCGTTGTAATCTCCATCTTCGATCAGTGTATATCTTACAACTCTCTTATATTCCATCTTACCGAGACTTGGTTCGAATCTCACACCTACATGTGTATATGGCCCATTTTCCGGATGCTCTGCCTGATATCCTGCATTCCATGGTGTTGTGCAGATTGCAATGTATCCATTATGTTCCTTGAACTGCGAGAACCAAGGCATGTAACCGCCTGCCGTCTCAAAGTATCCATCAAATGGAATATCTGTAAGTTCTGTCTCCCAGTCATTCGGGATCAAGACTCCCTGCTGCATATTCAATAGTGTATACCAGTCATTCCTTTTTTCTTCTAATTCCAGTTCTCCCGGCCAGAATACTTTTTCTACCGTAAGTCCTTCTTCACAAATTGGAATCCATTCAAAGAAAATGTTTTCTGTACATCTCTCAATCCATACATACGTTTCGAATGCATATGGAACTTTTGTTCCTTCTACCTCAAATCCTGTAAATGAACTACGGATTCCCTTTCCGATTCCGTTCTGTACCAGTTCGTGATGGATTTCCAGTGCTTCGTCAAAATAAACGGTTCCTTCTTTGCATTCCATTTTCGGACGGTACTCACTTGTCCAGTTCCATTCGGTATCCCCTTTCCCGAACGAAAACTTTAGATTATTATCATCCATTCTAAGTTGTATTGTGTTAGTCTTTACCTCCAACATATGAACCACCTTTCATTGGCAAATTCGCTAATTTTCTTATTCCTTTTCGTTCATTATATTGTATTCTGCACAAGATTGCTTGACATATTGTCCATGCTTATTGTCATATCATCCACAAGTTGTTATAATATAAGCCAGGAGGGACGCTTATGACTTATGTAAAAACCACATTGCAGCATTCCATCGACATTGATGCGATCATCACACTGCACTATTTTGAATATATGAAAAATTTCGAATTCAAAGGCGAGTCGCATAATTTCTGGGAATTTCTTTATGTCGACAAAGGAACCGTTGCAGTCCGTGCCGATGATACCTGGACAACTCTTTATACCGGTGACATTATCTTTCACCAGCCAAATGAATTCCATGCCATTAAGTCCATCGGGAAAGATTCACCCAATCTGGTCGTCATGTCTTTCACTTCCAGTTCGCAGGCCATGTCTTTCTTCGTAAATAAAAGCTTTACACTCAGTATGGAAGAACGGGCCATGATCTCCAGAATCATCACGGAAGGCCGGCATACGCTTGCAACGCCTATGCACATTCCTTCGGTCGAACAGGTACAGTTAAAGGAACATGCACCTTTTGGCTCCCAGCAGATGATTCTCCTTTATCTTGAGATGTTTCTGATCACCCTGATCCGTGAACATCAGGAAGAGAGCGGCACCTCTATACAGCATAAGTCTTCTCCCGAGAAAGAATCTGCAGAGCAGGAACGCCTCAGCGAAATTCTGAAATACCTCGAATATCACATCTGCGAAAAGCTGACGGTAAAAGATATCTGCAATGAATTCTCCATGTCCCGTTCTTACGTTCAGTTACTGTTTCACGAACAACTAAACTGTGGTGTGATCGACTATTTCAACCAAATGAAGATTCAGCGTGCCAAAGACATTATCCGTGACGGTTCTATGAACCTTACCGAGATTGCTTATTTTCTTTCTTACAGCTCACTGCCATATTTTTCCAAGCAGTTCCGTCTTGCAACCGGCATGTCACCTTCCGCTTATGCATCTTCCATAAAAGGAATTACCGATGCTGTCTACGAGGCAGAAGAGCGAAACCGCGATCTATAATCACTCATAAAAAAATGGCGCAACAAGGCTTATTCATCACACCCCATTGTGCCATTTTTTATTATTTCATTTTTATTTTCAGTCTATTGTCTAAAACTCTGCCTTTAAAAATGCTTCATAGCATCTTACTGCTTCATATATGTCTGCCTTGCTCGTCGTCTCCCACGGTGCATGCATTCCAAGGACTGCCACACCGCTATCGATAACTTCCATGCCGTACACACTCATCAGATAAGCGATCGTTCCTCCGCCGCCTACATCAACACGACCAAGTTCTGCTGTCTGGAAATGCACCTTTGCATCTTCCATGATCTTTCTTAACTGAGCCACGTATTCCGGATTGGCATCATTGGAACCGCTCTTTCCTCCCGAACCTGTATACTTGTTAAATACCGGTCCACATGCAAGAAAGGCCGCATTCTTTTTCTCATATACATCCTCATACATCGGATCAAATCCCGCACTTACATCAGATGAGAGCATCTTGGAATTTGCCAGCGTCCTTCTGAGAACAATGTCATTATATTCAATCCCTTCATTCAAAAGAATGTATTCCGCAACTGCATTTTCGAAAAACCTGGATGTCATACCACTCGCACCCGTACTTCCAATCTCTTCCTTGTCAACCAACAGACAGCAGGCAGTTCTCGTAACCTCTTCTGCTTCCAGTATTGCAAACAACGAAGTGAATGCACACACTCTGTCATCCTGTCCATATGCCAGAATCATACTGTTATCCAGTCCACACTCTCTGGCTTTTCCTGCCGGCACAATCTCTAATTCTGCCGAGAGGAAATCTTCCTCTTCGATATCATATTTTTCTTTCAGAAGATTCCTGATTCTCCGTGTCACCGCATCCTCTTCTCCGTCCTCCGGACGGTTGCCGATCAAAAGATCCATCTGTTCCCCATCGATGAAATCTTTTGCCAGCTTTTCTCTCTGCTTTGCTCCCAGATGCGGAAGAAGATCATTGATCACAAGCACCGGGTCTGTCTCTTTTTCCCCCACACAGACCTCCACTTTTTTCCCATTTTTCTTAATCACTACACCGTGAAGCGCAAGCGGAATTGAAAGCCACTGGTATTTTTTAATACCTCCGTAATAATGCGTATCCAGAAAAGCCAGTCCTTCATTCTCGTATAACGGATTCTGTTTGACATCGATTCTCGGCGAATCAATGTGTGCGCCAAGAATATTCATCCCCTCTTCAACCGGCGCAGTTCCTGCATGAAAAAGTACAATGGCTTTCCCCATATAATCCATATACACTTTATCTCCGGTGCGAATCTTCTTTCCTGCCTTGATCAACTGTTTCATATCTTCGTATCCCTGAGCTCTGGCAAGTTCAATGGTTTTCTGTACACACTCCCGTTCTGTTTTTCCTTCATCTAGACATACACGATATAACGCATTGGTTCTTTCCAACTTCTCCAGCTGTGCCTCGCTATATGTCTGCCATAAATTTTTACGTTTCATAACTTCTGATTTCACCTCTTTCTCCTTTTATTTAAACTGTATTATAAACCATGTCTTTTAAAATTGTATTATACTTTTGTCCATTGAAATTGTAGGATCGTCCAATATTCTATAAAAAATTCTCTTTTTAACCATATTCCCTTTGCTTTTTATTTTTCTGTGCTGTATGATGTGGGATAAAAAAGGGGGCACTCTATCATGGAATATTCTGGTGTTAAGTTACATAATTCTATTACTGTCGGAAAGATATTCAGTATTCATTATTTTGAATATATGAGTAACTTTAAATTCTCTGGTGAAGCTCATAATTTTTGGGAATTTGTATATATTGATAAAGGCGAAGCCGGTATAACTCACAATAAATCTTATACAGTACTACACAAAGGGGAACTTTTCTTTCATAAACCCAATGAATTTCACAGTGTCCGGGCAACAGGCACGATTGCACCCAATCTTATTGTTATATCTTTTGAGTGCAATGACAAGGCAATGAATTTTTTCAACAATCGTCGTATGAAAATTGATGAAACTGCACAAACATTGCTCGCCAATATTATCATCGAAGCAAAACGTTGTTTTAACTGTCGTCTAGACGATCCTTATCTTCAAAATATGCCTTTAAAAGACACAGACATTTTTGGGTCACAACAAATGATTCGATTATATTTGGAACATTTTTTGATTCATTTAATCCGATGTTACTCTCAATCTTTCCTGCAACACAAAAAGCTTTCAGAAGCAAAGCTTCCGAAAGCTACAAAAACAAATAATGACACTGAAACATTCAATAAAATCATTGATTATCTCAACCGGCACATAACATCACATGTAACTATTGACTTGATTTGCAAAGACAATCTAATTGGTCGTTCCCAATTACAGAAATTATTCAAGGAACAATGCAATCGGGGTATTATCGAATATTTTTCAATATTGAAAATCGAAGTTGCCAAAGAACTGATCCGAACCAATCACATGAATTTTACACAGATTTCTGCACATCTTGGTTACACCTCTATTCATTATTTTTCCAGGCAATTCAAAAAAATTGTCGGAATGACACCTTCTGAATACGCTTCTTCTGTCAAAGCAATAGCAGAAGGAAACGCAAACTAATCGTCTTCTATGACTGTTATTTAATTTGCATGAAATTCATAGCGGAAAGGAAGTATCTGCTTTCCTCCATACAATTCATGATTCAGGATCTCCCAGAGATCCTGGATACTGTCTTCTCCTTCTCTTACATCATCAACCACAATTCCTTCTTCACTGTTCAGCAATTTATCCGCTTCTTCAAGTCTTCCTGTCTTCACAAGTCCCAGTGCATAATAATATTGCACCCGCCCGATGGATTTCATATCTTCATCCATAACAGCATACTGCTGTAAAATTGCCCTATATGCTTCGCATTGACTCAGAATTTTAAGTCCTTCTTTCTGATATGACAGACAGTGTCTCTTAAGTTCCATTCCTCTTTGTGCATACAATGCCGCAAGATTTTTATTTCCTTCATGAATACTTAAACATGCCAGTCCATGCAGTGCCCATGCGTTCTCCTGAAGTTTCAACGATGTCTCATACATTTCTTTTGCAATTTTATCATTTCCTTTTCGGAATTCAAGAATTCCAAGATGATAATATGCATACCAGTTTTCATAATTCGGTGCTAGTGGTTTCAGCGTCGTCTTTTTCAGATAAGCCAGAAATTCTTCTCCATTCCAGAATGCATCCGGTTCTGTCTCTGGGTCCGGACAATGAAGCTCTCCTGTCTCAAAAAAATGTTCCCACTTTTCCATACTTTCCGTTTTCTTTACAAATTTCAAATGACCCGTTCTTGCGTACTCTTTGCGAAATGCACCATAACCACTTCCCGGAGTAATCAGTTCTGCCTCTGTTAATGCCATCTTTTTTGTTTTCTTCAATTCTTCTTCCAGTTTCCCGATCAGCTGAGTTTTTTGCAGATAGTCTGTTATGTATCTTTTTCTTTCTTCAAATGATTTATCATATATCTCTGCAGTCAGTTCTTCTGAATATGCCGGTCCGTAACATTCCATCCATTCCCACGCAGTGTGTGGTGCCATCGGAATACATCCATACTGTGTCTTTCCAAGTCCCGCCTGGATTTCTACATAGCGCCCTGCATCTTTTGTCAAAAACTCCTGCCAGTGATCAGATGCTGCATTACTTCCCCATGAAAACAGTTTTCTTCCTTTCAGTCTTCCTGTCGAAAACTGTAAAAGCCCTTTTCCGTTTTTATCTACATTTACAATATATTTCGGCTCGTTTTCCGGGATATTAAAGAAATAATCAATACTCCGTGGAATTTTCTGATAATCCGAAACATCCACACCATCCACTTCTGGCAAAGATACTTTACGACATTCAACACCTGTTCCTGCGTATGCTTCTGATGCAGGAACTGTTATATGTCCCTGTTCATACTCCGGAACCGCCATATTGCTCCACCAATACATCGGAATCACTTCCGTACTTTCATTCACTATTCTCATTCTACATTTCAAATATGAACAATCATCATCCAGCCAAAAATCCATCTGCCATGTTACCCCTCTGATTCTTTCATACTCATACATTCTCAGTACCGGTTCTCCTTCATCGGTATGTGTCTCTGCAACATATAATGGTTCTGTCGTATACGGCTGATGTCCTATAATGCCAAGATTCCATTCCACGCCTCCCGAAAACCAGGCATTTCGTACCGCCAGGTTACTGAACTGTAATACGTCATTCGTATAAAGCAGATTCCTGTTTTCATTTTTATCCCAAAGTTCCCATAATCTTCCACCATAATCTGGAAGAAATACTGCCTTGAGCTGATTATTTTCCAATACTGCCGTACGAATTTGCTTTTCTTTCAATTGCCTTTTGTAATTATTTCTCTGACGATATGGATAAGAATCCGCTACTTTCCCATATCCTTCATAAATTTCATCTGTTTCATCCAAATAAAACTTTAACGAATTCTGCAGAATCCGTTCTCCAAGAAGATCTGGTACACATGACTCTTCTCCCAAATCTGCTGCAAGCATATTTTTCCATTCAAATCTTAATTCTGACATAATTTTTCCTTTCTTCACTTCATATAAAAATGAAGCTGTCAACCATGATTACCTCCTTACATGGTATAACAGCTTCACCACCTTTCTATTTCAAGGTTCGCTCTATCCCTTGATTCCTCCTGTTACTCCACCTATAATCTTCTCTGATAAGAAGAGATACAGAATAAAGGTCGGCAGGAATACAATAACAACTGCTGCAAACATTCCTGCCCAATTGCCTGTATACTGCATAGACTGGAGCATTCCGTACAATCCAACCGCTACCGGCCGTAATGTATCGTTGTTTGCAAAGATCAATGACAGGAAATATTCATTCCAAATATTGATAAAATTGAAAATCGTAACTGTGACGATTCCCGACTGAGCCATCGGGAACATAATCTTCCAGAATGTCTTCGTTGGAGGACAGCCATCAATTGCAGCAGCCTCTTCATATGTTCGAGACAGATTCGAGAAGAATGTCAGCAGAAAAATTGTTGTATATGGAATGTTGATTCCAATATACAGAAAGATCAATGTTACTTTGCTGGCAAATACGCTGTTCAAGATTCCAAGATTGGCAACGATACTAAATAGCGGAAGCACGATCATGGTGATCGGAATTCCCATTGCCGATACAAAACTTGTCTGAATGATTTTATTTCCCAGAAATGTGAATCTCGCCAGTACATATGCTGCCGGTGCACAGATCAGGATCAGCAGGAAACATGATATCAGGGAATATAACATTGAATTCATAAAGAACGTTGCCACACCACCAGATCCCCATGCCTGTATATAATTTTCAAAATGCAGTCCTGTAGGGAACTTTAATGCTTTTCCTGCGAAAATGTCAGTTGTTGTTGAAAGACTCGCTGCAAGAATCCATCCAAGCAGCATAAATGTAAAGATAACCCACAAGATGATCACGATATATCCAGGAGCCAGTTTCATTTCTTTTTTCCAGTTAATTTTCTGTCTTACTTTTTTTTCTTTTTCCATAACTGCTCCTCCTTTCTAAAATTCAAGGTCATCATCTTTGATCAATTTGTTACAGATTGAGAATACGATCACTACACATACGCACAGAATAATACCGATTGCAGCTCCATATCCTGCATTTCTCTCTGTCACCGCATTACCTGCGCCAAATGTATGCATATACATATACTGTACCGGTACGATTGTTGCCTTATCTGCCGTAACCGTTGAGAATAATTGCGACCATACAAAGAATGCTGCTGTACTTACTGTCCACATTGTAATATTTGTTTTAAATACACCTTTTAAAAGAGGCACTGTCATATAGCGGAACTGCTGCGGTTTATTCGCACCGTCAATTGTTGCCGCCTCAAAAAGATCTGGGCTGATTCTTTCGATTCCGCTCATCCAGATCAACATATGATATCCAATCATTCCGAAGCAGTATGCAAAAAGCAATGCCCAGAACTTGTGATCGGAATCCAGCCATGGAGTTTTCGCAAGTTTGTGTAATCCAAGCGAATCCAAAACGCCCTTTAAAAGTCCGAATTTAGAACTGTATACATACTGCAGCCACATGGTTGCAAGCGCTACCGCACTTACGATATTCGGAAGATAGATGATTGCACGGAAGAATTTCTTTCCGCGTATTCCACTTGTCAGGATTACTCCGAATAACAGGGACACCGATAATACGATGATTCCACCCAATGCCCATATTTTCAAAATGTTCATCATTGCTGTTTTAAAGATCGCTGTCGTAAACAACTTCTGGTAGTTGCCCAATCCAACAAATGTCCACCATTCCATTGTATCCGTTACTGACTCGATCTTATACATACTCATCATAATGGTTCTGATAATCGGATACAGGAATACTATGAGGAAGATGATTACTGCCGGGGCAAGAAACCCAACGATCATTTTTTTATTCTTCTTCACGTATATGCCTCCTTTTACTAAAATATGGTGGCCGCGTAGTAACCGCCCTGCCACCATATTGATCACTATCTAGTCTCTTTTCTTTACTGTCTGCTTTTATTGTCCTGCTGCTTCTTTCATTGCTTTAATGAATCCTGCTGCGTCCAGTTTGCCTGAAGCAAGTTTCTGTGTGTTTTCCTGAAGCACAGGTGTGATATCATTGTTGCTTTCTACACCTGCTGCCCAGTCATAGAAAGTTGTTGTTGCATCGAATGCTTCTTTTACTCCTGAGAGTTCTGTCGGCCATGCATCTGAATTGGCTTTGTCAGTTGGGATACAAAGAGCATCTTCTGTCATCTTCTTATCATACTCACCTGTTGTAATGTACTCGATAAGCTGGAATGCTTTATCTGCCATCTTAGAATCCTTGTTAATTGCAAGTACCTGGTTTGCAATGTTGTTAGCTGTATTATCATCTTTTCCGTCTGGAACTGATGGATAATTGAAGTAACCCCATTCAAGATCATCTGCTACAGAATCTTTTGCTTCATTTGGAAGCCATGATCCACAGATAACGATTGCTGCATCACCAGGAGCGAATTCCTGATTCTGTCCTGCTGGATATTTGTTTGTTGCGATATTTTTTGAGAAATAACCTTTCTTAGCGAAATCAGCAAAACTTTCTGCTGCTGCTTTAACTTTTTCATCATCCCATGTTACAGATTCGCCATTGTATTCTTCTCCCGTTACCAGAGATTTTACTCCGTCCTGTCCGATATATCTTGCAAAATGATATCCGATAAATGATGTCAGATAAGCATCATCTGCTGTAATTGGTGTAATTCCTGCTTCTTTTAATTTTGCACAAGCTGCATCTAATTCTTCCCATGTAGTTGGTACGGATTCGATTCCTGCTTTTGTAAATAATGTCTTATTGTAGAAGAAACCAAAGATAGATGGCTGATATGGAATGCTGTGTAATGTATCATCTCCATCATGTGTCTGACCATATGCATTGCGTGCAATCTTGAACAATGTCTCGTTACCGTGCTCAGATTCATAATCCTTAGCCATATCTTCCAGATCTAATAAGTATTTTCCCCAACTTCCGTTTACACGGTTAACATCTTCATCAAACAAATCAATCTGCTGTTTTGCGCTCAAAGCCGGCTCCAGTCCCTCTCTCTGTCCGGTACGTCCCTTGAACTGTACATCAACCTTAACACCAGTATCTTTTTCATACTTACTGATAGCTTCCTTGATAACCTTTGCCTGTGGTTCATCCTCACTCCACATAGCCCAGTATACAAGTTTGTCCCCACCTTTGCTGCTTCCACTGTCTGAACCTGATTTGCTTCCGCATCCTACAACCAGTGAAGCTGCCATTGCCACGCACAGAAGTGCGCTCACAATTTTCTTTTTCATAACACGTTTCCTCCTATTTCGTATCATTTGTTGTTAAATCTATTCTAATACAAACTTGCACAAAAATCTTTGTCTTATAGAACTCTAAATTTGCACTATCTGCATTAGTTATTTGATTTTTGAACAAATTTATTGTATCATATTGTATAGATTTTACAAAGTATTATTTTCGCAGACTTGCTTTTATTCATAAAATGTACTGTAAAACATACACACAAAGGAGAACCAACATGGCATACTATGGAGTAGACTTACATAATTCTATTACTTTAGGACGAATCTTCAGTATTCATTATTTTGAATATATGAGTGATTTCAGCTTTGAAGGAGAGTCTCACAACTTCTGGGAGTTTGTCTGTGTCGACAAAGGCGAAGTTGATGTAACCAGAGACAAAACACATACGATATTAAAAAAAGGAGATCTTGTTTTTCACAAGCCCAATGAATTTCATAATGTTAAAGCGACCGGCAATATTGCGCCCAACCTAGTTGTTATTTCTTTTGAATGCCATGATGATGCCATGTACTTTTTCAATGACAGAATCTTACGGATCGATGAGACAGAGCGCAATCTTCTTGCCGACATTATAATAGAAGCCAGACGCTGTTTTGACTGCAGACTGGATGATCCTTATCTACAGAATATGCCTTTGAAAGATTCTAATACATTTGGATCTCAGCAGATGATCAGACTCTATCTGGAACATTTTCTGATCCACCTGATCCGCCGCTATTCCAATCCGGTCGTCCTTCAGAAAAAACTTTCAAAAGTAGATGCTCCAAAAGCCACCAAAAGTAAAAGTGACGCCGAAGTCTTCCATCGTGTTACCGACTACCTGGAAAGCCATCTGAATACACATGTTACCATTGATCAGATCTGCAAAGACAATCTGATCGGACGTTCACAGCTCCAAAAGATTTTCAAAGAACATTGTGATCTCGGAATCATTGAATATTTTTCAATGCTGAAGATCAATGCTGCAAAAGAATTAATACGTACCAAGCAATTAAATTTTACTCAGGTTGCAGAACACCTTGGGTATACCTCCATCCATTATTTTTCCAGACAGTTCAAAAAAGTAGCCGGGATGACTCCTTCGGAGTATGCATCTTCGATCAAGGCTATGGCGGAGGGGGAATTCAAATAATTTTTCTTGGGATTTAATTCAGAAAGGCTGTGGATACCCGAACCGGAATAAAGCTTGGAAAGGCGTTCCTGCTCAGGTTCCATCGGCGGGTCAATTCTAAAGGGGCAAAATTCTGCTAAAAACAGGCTTTCAAAATTTGAAACTCGGCATACGCCTCAGACAGTCAAATTTTGAAAACCCAACGCAGAATTTTGCCCCTTAAGAATTACCAACGCCTCTTTCACATTCACTGGAACGCCTTTCCAAGTTTTATTCCGTGTGTATCAAATGCCTTAAGAATTAAATGGCAAGTGCGTAACCGTAGTGGAATCCACCTGGTTACACTTCCGGGCATTTTATTTATTAACATCCGCTGCCAGTCACGACTTGAAGGAAACAATAGATAAGGATTATTGTGAATGTGGAATGCCATTAGAAACGGTTAGAGAGTCAGAAGCACCGTTAAAGGAACGAAGCGAACGTGTTTGAGGCGAACGCCGAGTTTGAGCGTAGTTCCTTTGCTTTTAGGTGATTCTGACTCTCTTAGTGTTTCTTATGGTATGGAACCTGAACAAGAAGCCTTATCTATTGTTTCCTTCAAGGACTGAGAGGCCGCTTCCCAGTTAATAAATTAAATCCCAAAACAGTATTTGCAGTTTGAGAAAGCTTATGTTAATATACATTCATCGACAGCTATTCTGTCTGTCGGATAAATTCAAAATATATAAGAATCGGGTCTTGTATATTTCAAAATAGCGATAGCTATTCGTGAGGGAAATCAGAAGATAATTCACAGAAAATTTTGAAACAAAGGAAAAATGAGAAGCATATTTGCACGATTGATGTTGCAGAAAAAATATATTTTGCTTATACTAAAAGTAAATATCCGGGATTTTTTCGTGCAAAGTGCGGAAAGGAGTCCGGATGGGAAAAGAAAACAGAGAAGTAAAAAGTAGTGTACTGGTAGATTTGATGTATGAAGATGAATCTGCAGAAGAAAATGAACGTTCTTTTTATAATGCCTTACATGAGGAGCAGTTACCGAACAATATAGAGATTAAGAAACTGCGAGTAGAAAATGTTGTATATATGAATTTTAAAAATGATTTTTCATTCAAAACAGGAGATCAGGTTTTAGTTCTTGGAGAACATCAGTCGACATTGAATAACAACATGCCTCTCAGAGAACTTATGTATATCGGAAGAGTATTGGAACAGTTAATTCCGATAAAAGACAGGTATAAGAAAGGACAGGTTCATTTTCCTACACCTGAATTTTATACATTGTATAATGGCAAGGATTTTATGGAAAAAGAGAAGATATTAAAGTTATCAGATGCATTTGAAACGAAGAGTAATGATCCTATGCTGGAATTGAAAGTCCGGGTGATTAATATCAATCCAGAAGCAGGACATGAATTGTTGGATCGTTGTCCGATAATACGGGAATATAGTGAATTTATAGAAATAATCCGTAAATATCAGAAGAAAAAAGATGTAGAACCATATAAACATGCAATTGAAGAATGTATAGAAAAAGGAATTCTTGCAGACTATCTGAAAAGAAAAGGAAGCGAGGTTGTAAATATGTTAACGGCTGAGTATGATTATGAGACAGATATTGAAGTACAGAGAGGCGAAGCATATGATGAGGGAAAATTAGAGGGAAAATTAGAAGGTAAATTTGAGGAAAAAAAGAATCTTATAAAAAATCTATATGAAGCAAAATTTACAGTTGCTGAGATTTCAAAACTGTTGAAAACGAAAGAAGATGAAGTGGAAAAGATTATAAATTGCTAGTAAAAGGGAGCTGATCGTAGTTGATCAGCTCTCTTTTCATCCATGTTTCCGGTAACAACTGGGGACTTATTTGTAATAAATCGGTCGGGCATCCACAGCCTTTCTGAATTAAATCTCAATTTTAGCAAGTGCTTCCTCATCCCCAACCAACGTCACATCATTATGCAGCTGGAGAATAGAAGCCGGCACTTCCGGTGTGACCGGGCCGAAGAAAGCACGCTCTACGATATCTGCCTTGTTTTCTCCGTTCACTACTATCAGGATCTTCTTTGCCTGCATGATTGTCTTAATTCCCATCGTATATGCCTGTTTTGGCACATCGTCGGCAGACGCGAAGAATCTCTTATTTGCCTCAATCGTACTCTCTGTCAGATCTACACAATGTGTTTCCTTTTCAAATGCTTCTCCCGGCTCATTGAAACCGATATGTCCGTTATGTCCGAGTCCGAGCAGCTGAAGATCCACACCGCCCAGTGAACGGATCAGTTCTTCATATCTTCCACATTCTTTTTCCGCATCCGGCTCCATTCCGTTCGGAACATTGGTCCTTTCCGGATCAATATTCACACGGTCAAACAAATGTTGATGCATAAAGTAATAATAGCTCTGATCATTCGTACGTGGCAATCCCTTGTATTCATCCAGATTTACTGTCGTAACCTCTGAGAAATCCAGATCTCCCTTGTTATACCATTCAACCAGCTGATCATACGTTCCGATTGGCGTAGATCCTGTTGCCAGTCCCAGTACACAGTTTGGTTTCATGATCACCTGTGCAGAGATGATATTCGCTGCTTTCCTGCTCATGTCCTTGTAATCTTTTGCTTTGTAAATCTTCATAAGTACAACCTCCCAATTGTATTTGTTACTTTCTTTTCAAAATTACTGCATTTTCAAAATACTCCGGCAGATGAAAATTCGGCTGTTCGCTTTCTACGCATCTGTACGCTGCATAATGTTCGTATTCCTTTGTTTCACAAATTTTATAAAAATTGCAGCGGAAATCGGATCCTTCCTGTAAATTCAATTTCCCGTATACCTGTTCCAGTATTTCTATCGGAAGCGCAAGATTCACATTCCATTGCTCTTCCCGTATTTCTGCGCTACATTTCATCTTCCGTATCTGATCCGGCGTAAATGGTATCCGGTTCATCTTATTCTTTCCATAGCATGCAAGAAGTGCACCATTTGCATTCATTTCGAAGTTAAGATAAATATCATCTGCTGCCGTATCATTTCCTTTAAATTGAAAAAAAGCCTCCATAGCACTGTCTTTGTAAACCGGATCCTGGTCTTCTTTATAAACCCGGAGAGGATCCTTCTCCTCACACACAAGTTTGATATACAATCCTTCCCCCTGAACGAATCCAATATACCCATAAGTTTTTGCAATCTTCTCTGTTCCCCATAACAGATTTTCGATTTTAAACAGCTCTACTGATTCTAATAACTCTTTGTTTTCTATCAACCGAACTTCCATATGCCGACTCCTGTTGCATAGTTAATGGCTTCTATCTCAATCTAGCAAATATACCGCAGAAAAACAAGATTGTATAAAATCAAAGAGACAAACGTACAAAAAAATAAACCAATCGTGACAGCATTCTTTACGCAAAAAACCGCCAGTGCAATGCACTGACGGTTTTCAACATTCAATATTAGTCCTGTACGTATGGCATAAGAGCAATGTGACGTGCTCTCTTGATTGCTACTGTAAGAGCTCTCTGGTGCTTAGCGCAGTTTCCAGTAATTCTTCTAGGAAGAATTTTTCCTCTTTCAGAGATGTACTTTCTTAATTTTGCTGTATCCTTGTAATCGATCTCGTTATTCTCTTTTCCACAGAATACGCAAACTTTTTTTCTTCTGCGTCCGCCGCCTCTTCTCTTGAAGCCGCCTTCTGGACGATTTCCTTTATCGTAAGCCATTTTGGTTTCTCCTTTCAACAAAATGAAATGCGGCAAGTACCACAGCATGGTACTATTGCCTAATTAAAAGGTAATTCCTCATCAATTCCATCCGGAATGTTCATGAAGCCGTCACCTGCATCAGATACTGGTGTGGCTGGTGCCGGAGCCGGTGATGGAGCTGCCGCACGGAAACTTCCTGCATTTGCGTCGCTTACTGCCTTGCTTTCAGCAAATTCCTGATCTTCTACAACAACATCTGTTGTGTATACTTTCTGACCTTCTTTATTGGTATAGCTTCCTGTCTGAATACGTCCGGTTACAATAACCTTCAGTCCCTGACGGAAATATTTCTCAGCAAATTCTGCACTTCTTCCGAAAGCTACGCATCCGATAAAATCGGCCGACTGCTCTCCGTCATTGTTACGTCTGAATCTGCGGTCTACAGCTAATGTATATCTTGCGATCGCTGTAGAATTCTCACCCTGTGAATATCTTACCTCAGGATCTCTTGTCAAGCGTCCCATCAAAATTACTTTATTCATATTATACCTCTACTTCCTGCTTATGCATCCTGTCTAACGCATAAAAATCTGATAACGTTGTCCATAATGCGAATTCTCTGCTCGATTTCGCTTGGAGTCTCAGCATCAGACTCGAAGTGGATGAAATAGTAGTATGCTTCTTTCATCTTCTGAATCTCGTAAGCTAATCTCTTCTTACCCCATTCATCAACGTCAGAGATCTGTCCACCGAAACGTTCAACTAATGCTTTCACCTTTTCGATTACCTGAGCTCTTTCGTCGTCTTCGATTTTTGCACTGACAACAACAGCTAATTCATATTTGTTCATGTCGTCTTGCACCTCCTTCTGGTCTTTTGGCCCCCGCTCATCTTATGTGGGAGCAAGGATTTCTGTCTCTATTTTAGGACAGAATTATTGTATCACGAGTTCTTATGTTACCATAAAGTCTCGGTTCTTTCAAGCCTTTTTCTTCAAATCTTTTGTATTTTTTTCTACCAATTTGCGGGCGATCATGATCTGATGTCCGCATCCCATACATTTCAGTCGGAAATCTGCTCCAACCCTTAGTATCTCCCATTCTTTACTTCCACATGGATGCGGCTTTTTCATTGTTACCACATCTCCTACTTCATAGGTATATTCTTTCTTCATCACTGTTTCGTCTCCTCCTCTTTTACCCCTCTTACAACAAACCGGTGATTATCACTGGCACTGGTACAGGTCGACAATGTAACGATCGTATTTGCCGTTGTCACTTCCACGCCGGTATTATACAGAGAAGTACTCTGCGTCATATTCAAAAATTCCTGATATTCTTCATCTGTTTCAAATGTTGTCTGATACGATTCCGAAGTGTCGACTATCTGTCCTGCCGAATAAATATGATATTTCAGAATTCTTCCATCAACGGTATATATGTAAAAATATGGATTATTCTTCCAGAATTCACGGGTATCATAATCCTGCAGGTGACGGAACATCGAACCGTCCCGCATTCTATGTCCATATATTACAGAGTTTTTATCCGAAAAATCCTTTTGATTGTCAACATTCAGGAAGATTGCTCCCAGCGTATTTTCGTTAGACGAAAATGTTTTCTTCAGATATTTACTGTTATCCGTTCCCTGAACAACCGGATAATTGATCTGACTCGGCTCATCCGGGAATCTGATCCATGCAATCGTATCCGGATTGATCTCAAGCAGTTTTTGAAAATCAACAGAGAATGTATCATCTCCGTCTTCACTATGATTTTTATCTTTATCATTTTTATTCTTATCATCCGTCACCGCAAGTTTCCGCACTTTATCATACTCACTTCTTCCATCCAGATAACCTTTTCCGATCTTAAACAGTTGAAAGCCCGACACGCAGAATACGATCAGTGCAATCACAAGAATCACATTGGCGATTATATTCCCTTTTTTCTTCCGCCTTCTTCCGCGGTGATGTTTTTTTCTTTCATTGTCTGCATTTTCATTTCTCATTCCGGATTCGATCCCTTCCTGTGCTGTTCTATTTTCTTTACTTTTTCGATTCCATAATCTCTACAATCGTCTTTTCCGTCCCTGTCATTCCAGGGGATGCGATCATTCCCATGTACTTCATAGTTGCTTCCGGGGTCCTGCCGTTGATTCCATGAATATTTTCTATGCAGATATCATCCATTGCCATATCTGTTGCACGGAATGCTGCATCTACTGCCACGATCCCTTTCATCGTACATCCGTGATTGCCTCCGTCACAGATCATTCCGGTCAGACCGCTTGCCATATTCTGAATCACTTTTGTATGTTTTTCTCCATCCGCTCCCTGCAGATATGCCAGTCCACAAGCCATCCCGGTTCCGGCTGCAATCCCGCAGCCGCAAAATGCCGATAATCTTCCTGAGTACTCTTTGATATACATTGTAATCAGATAGCTGAGTGCAGTTGCTCTCCACAGGGTCTCATCATCCGTCTTATCTTCATTAGCATGCCGGTACGCATACAACGGCATCGTCGCAATGATTCCGTGTGCACCGCTCCCGGTAATGCTCATAGCCGGTCTGGAAAGGCCTAGAACCCTGGCCTCTATCGCACCGTTACACAGTAATTGTGCCGTCTTAAGTGCATCCCTGGATATGATCCGGTTGCCATTCTCACGATAAAGTTTCTTTGCGAACACTGCCCTGTCCGAAGCCAGTCCTTCTTTTAATAATTCCAGATTCATCGTATACGCTTTTTCTATAAACGCAATCTCTTCAACCGGAACTGTATTTACATACCGCAGGATCTCTGTCAGGGAATATCCGTGAATTACCGGACGTGCCTGCTTTTTCCGGGATTCATCCCTGTACATCTTATCTTCTGTCTCAAATATTACAATGCCGTCTTTTTCTATCTTTACGATATTCGTATGTGCATCCCGGATCATCACCTTACACCGGTTATTCTCCGTTGTCACCACGGCATCGATCATGATCTCGGATCCGACATGATCCATAACCACTTCCACCAGACCGTCGCTCACCATCTGCGCCGCTTTCTCATCATCTTCCGGTGTGATATCTGCCAGCGATTCCAGTCCTTTTTCCGCATCTGCCGCTACCGCCCCAAGTGCCGCCGCATAATAGTTGCCGAATCTCTCCGAATTAGGAATTCCACAGGTAAATGCATTCTTGTACATACCGGAATTCAATGCCACATGTACATTTACAATCTTACCTTCCGTATATTTCTTCGCACTTGCCACGGCAAATGCGATAGCTCCCGGCTCGGTCACGCCAAGTGCCGGTTTCATATCTTCTCTGATCAGCTCCGTCAGCTTCTGCATATTCTGCCTCCTCCCCGTTATCAACCCTGTTCTACGAAATTAACATTCTTATCTTAACACATCCACCACAGTTTCTGCACTTTTCTCGTCTAAAATCTTTAGAAATTTTAATACTCTGTTTATTGATTTTTCCTATTCCCGGCGTATGATTAAATGTATATTGCAAGTACTATTTTAAGAGGTGAATGAATTGAAACTAAAAGACAGATTTATACGTTTTATGTACGGAAGATATGGTGTTGATTCCTTTGGCAAATTTACCATCTGGGGATCCCTGATCCTTATGCTGATCGCAGGATGGACGCATCGGGGAATCCTTTCCTGGCTGGCATGGGCCGGTATCATCTATTCTTATTTCCGGATGTTTTCCAAAAATACTTACAAACGAGCCGCCGAGAATCAGAAATATCTGCAGATGACACGCGGCATCCGGACATTTTTCTACAGGCAGCGTAACATGATAACACAGCGCAAGACACACCACATTTACAAATGTCCGTCATGCAAACAGAAGATTCGTGTTCCAAAAGGAAAAGGCAAGATTGAGATCCGCTGCCCGAAGTGTAACACCAGATTTATCAAACGAAGCTAAGGAGTTCCCATGTTTGGTTATATTTCTATCAACAAAGCCGAGATGAAATTCAAAGATTATGATGTCTATCATTCTTATTACTGTGGACTATGCAAAGTCTTAAAAGAATGTTATGGTAGAAGAGGTCAGGTGACTTTATCCTTTGATATGACATTTCTTGTGATCCTGCTCACCGGTCTTTATGAACCGGACACGAAGACAGAGATGGTCCGTTGTATTGCACATCCCATGCAAAAGCATGCGGCAAAGACCAATGAATTTACTGAATATGCCGCAGCCATCAACATGCTGTTATCTTATTATAAGTGTGAAGATGACTGGGCAGACGAACACAGGAAGAAAGCTTTTGTTGCCGCAAAACTTTTGCATTCAAAGATAAAGAAGATTGAAAAATTATATCCCGTAAAATGTAAGGTCATCTCAGAAAATCTCGCCCAAATCTCAAAATATGAGGCAGAAAATGAACAGAATCTGGATCTTATGTCCGGACTTTTTGGCAATATCATGGCTGAGATTTTTGCATACCGCCACGATGAATGGGAATCCTCTCTTCGTAAGATCGGATTCTTCCTCGGAAAATTCATCTATCTGATGGATGCCTACGATGATGTCGAAAAAGACATCAAATCCGGCAGCTATAATCCATTCAGGAAGGCATACCTGGACGATCCTGCATTTGCAGATGACTGCCGCAGCCTTCTGACGCTTATGATGTCGGAATGCTCCAGGGAATTCGAACAGCTTCCGATACTGCTGCATGCAGAGATCTTGCGGAACGTTCTCTATTCCGGAGTATGGAGCAGATACACTGCCGTAACATCCGAAAGACTCGCCGGCAAGAATACACACGACGCTGCAGATACTGCTGACGGCAATTCCACTGCCGGTAGAACCACGAATGATAATCCACATCCTGACACAGATAATTCAACAACAGGAGATCAAGAACAATGACAGATCCATATAGTGTCTTAGGAGTATCCCGTGATGCTTCTGATGACGAGATAAAAAAAGCATATCGTAACCTCAGCCGAAAATATCATCCGGATGCCAATATCAATAATCCGAACAAGGATCAGGCAGAGGCGAAATTCAAAGAAGTCCAGCAGGCCTATCAGCAGATCATGAAAGAGCGGGAATATGGCTCTTCCGGGAATTACGGTCCATATAGCCAGAACGGATATGGTCCGTTCCGCGGCTTCTACGGAGAATACCGGCAGACCGGTAATGCAGGTAATGCAGGTCAGGAAAGTGAGCAGGATCTTCACTTAAGAGCTGCTGCCAACTTCATCAACAACGGCCGGTATCAGGAAGCAATGAACGTATTAAACGGAATCAACGAGCATACTGCCCAGTGGTATTACTACAGTGCGATTGCCAATTCCGGTCTCGGCAACAATGCAACGGCCCTTCAGCATGCCAAAGAAGCGCTCCGCATGGAACCAGCCAACTATCAATACCAGATGTTAGTTAACCAGTTTGAAAGCGGCGGAAGCTGGTACCGCCAACGCCAGAATCCGTATACCACCACCTTCGGCGGCGGAAGCGACTGGTGTGTAAAATTATGTATTGCCAACATCGTCTGCAACTTATGCTGCAGCGGCGGAATGTGCTGCGGTGCCCCAGGCGGTTACAGCGGCGGCCATTATATGTAACTTATGAAATTTCAATGTAATTCAGATGTACAATAAATTGTGACCATCAGCAAACGTAAAAAGGAGGAATTCTTATGTTGGATTATCTTGTTTTATATCAGAGTGAATCCGGAAATACAAAGAAAATTGCTGCATCTATCTTCTCGCGCCTTCCCGGCAATTCCAAAGATCTGATCGATATCGATACAGATAAGACAATTCCGGAAGCCAATGTCTACTTCATCGGATTCTGCGTGCACCGCGGAAGCTGCAGTATGGAGGTCAGTGACTTCTTAAGTGACTTAAGCGGCAAACAGATCGCTTTATTCGGAACTTGCGGAATGGGGGATTCCCCGGAATATTATAAGGATATTGCCGGACGCGTCAGTGCCTGGATCGAAGCAGACAACGATTATCTTGGATATTTTATCTGTCAGGGAAAGATGCCGCAGAAGGTACGTATGAAGTATGAATCCATGCGAACTGACGAGAATAACGACCAGATCGACCGTTTTATCCAGAATTTCGATCTTGCACTTACTCATCCGGATGATCTGGATGTGGAGCATGCAAAAGTATTCGTCGATCATATATTAAAGAAGATTCAATTATAATGAAATAATATACGAGAGGCTGCCACCGGCAGCTTTTCTTATATTCTTTGATGCAAAAACACCCGGAAATAAATATTCCGGGTGTTTTTATAAGAGGCGCCAACCAGATTTGAACTGGTGATAGAGGTGTTGCAGACCTTTGCCTTACCACTTGGCTATGGCGCCATATGACTCCAACGGGAATCGAACCCGTGTTACCGCCGTGAAAGGGCGATGTCTTAACCGCTTGACCATGGAGCCGTATATTTATTTGTCACTGTGTTTTTCACACGACCGAGATTTAATATATCATAGACTCGGTTGTTTGGCAAGTGTTTTTTTGAATTTTCTGAAAAATTTTTATTTTTCAGATTTTTTCTTATTTTTTGCGGACAGCAAAAGCTTTACCTGCTTTTCTGTCCGCATCTTGTCTGGTTCATAATCGTAATAACGAATCCATATGTCCCTTACAGAAGTGTATGATATAAAATCAAACGTGTTACATCAGAATCAGATCTTACATGCCCCTGTCGTCATCTTAATTATTAGCGATTGTGATCTATCCTGTCCATATGCTCAATCATCCGGAATATCTGACTTGTATATCCCCACTCATTGTCATAGAAGCAGATGACCTTGAAAAAGTGAGAATTCACTTGAATCCCCTGCCTTGCATCAAAGATCGATGCATGTGAATCTCCGATAAAATCTGAAGATACCACTTCATCCTCTACATAATCCAGGATACCAGACAAATATGTCTCAGAGGCCTCCCGGACCTTTTTGCAGATCTCATCGTATGATGCCGGCTGCTTTAACGCTACATTCAGATCAACAATTGATACATCTGAAGTTGGAACCCTGTAAGAAATACCACTCATCTTATCCTTTAAAGCCGGAATGACAAGCGAGATTGCTTTTGCGGCTCCCGTTGTAGATGGAATCAGGTTACCAAATGCCGAACGTCCGGTTCTCCAGTCTTTCTGGGAACGGCTGTCCACAACCTTTTGTTTTGCAGTTGCAGCATGAATCGTTGACATCAGCCCATATTCGATTCCATAATTATCTTCCAGAACTTTACAGATTGGTGCGAGACAATTCGTAGTACATGATGCATTCGATACAACCGGCATATCCGATGTATATTTGTCATGATTAATTCCCATGATAAATGTCGGTGTATCCCCGTCTTTTGCCGGTGCTGAGATAATAACTTTCTTCGCACCGCCTTCTAAATGGGCTTTTGCCTTTTCCGTTGTACAGTATGCACCTGTTGCATCAATAATATACTCTGCACCACATGCTCCCCATGGAATCAATGCCGCATCTGATTCTGAAAATACAGGAATCTTCTGTCCTTCAATGATCAGTCCATTCTCATATGTATCCAGTTCTCCCTGAAAACGTCCAAATGTAGAATCATACCGGATCATATACTTCATATAACCCAGGTCTGCATTTCGTACATTGATTCCGCATACCTTAAAAGTGTCTGGTTGATTAATGGCGATACGGAGTGCTACGCGTCCAATGCGTCCAAATCCGTTAATGCCGATTGAAATTGCCATGTTACAATTACCTCCTATAAGACATACTTGTCTGCCGGTTATCCTGTTCCGGTCTCTGTTGTTAGAGGGGCACTGTTTTTTGGCTCTTTCTGATTCTTTTTGTACTCTGTTGTCAATGTAACATAGGACAATATAAAATGCAACACATCCAAAAGTAATTAAAATATTAACGATTTTTTACATCTGATCAGCTTTCTCGACGAATCCCCATGCTCACCCATACAATAAGTCTGAATGGAATGACGGCTTACACCTGATTATATTCCTTATCCAAATGATATGCCAGCATACAGATTGCAATTAATCCCCATGCCAATATAACGCCGTAAATATATAGATTTTTGATCATTGCAACAGCAGCCATTGTCTCTGTAGTGCTTCCGGTAAATCCGGATAGCTGCATCAGTTGACCGATTGCCCATCCGGCCACACCGCCACCAAATTTTTGCCCGACTGTAAAGGTTGAAAATATCAACGCATGCACACGGATTCCTGTTTTCCAATGGCCATAATTAATCACATCCGCCAACATGGTGAACGTAAGTCCGTTAATCGGAGCTTCTCCGAGGCCCCGCAGAATGGAAGCCACTAAAACTAATTTTATATTTTCCGGATTAATCATCAAAATAACTTGAGCAGCAATACATATGATAGCTCCTCCCAGGACTAGATTACGCTTTCCAAATTTCTTAATCAATGGTGCCATACAGATAATCCCAAGAATCCACGGAATTTTCTCACACGTCTGCATGACTCCCATGATTTCCGCATTTCCAAGCACATACTGCGCATAATAAGTAGATACTGTTCCATTGACATTCTGATATAAAGCAAGTGCCATTACCATCAAGAACATAATAATAAAATATTTATTCTGTAAAGCTGCTTTCAGGCGAACCAGGAACGGAAGATTTTCCGCTTCTGCTGCCGCTTTCGTGTGAAAACGCTCTTTCGTTCCCAAAAAAGTCCACATCAACATTCCAAATGCAATGACCCCATATACCGCCGTCACTGTGATCCATGCCTTCTGGTCACCGCCAAGAAGGTTGATCAGTGGAAGTGATAAAGCTGTTACGATCATGTTGCTGACCGGTGACATAGACATTCTGAAAATATTTAATTTTGCCAGATCATCCCCATCATTTGTCATCAGCGGAGCCATTGCCGAATATGGTAGATTCAATGCCGTGTAAACAACTGTTGTACATAAATTATAGGTAACAAAAATATAGATTGCCTGTACCATTTTGCCCGCATGCGATGGAACTGCAAATAATGCCGTAGCCGAAATTGCATATGGCGCTGCCATCCACAAAATCCACGCTCTCGCTTTTCCATGCCGGGAATTGATCTTATCCATCAACTGGGCAATCAGAAGATCCGAAACTCCATCAAAAACTCTGGATATCAGCAGGATTGTACCTACTACTCCCGCTGATACTCCGATTACATTTGTATAAAAATATACGATAAGACCAGATGTGAGTGCATATACTACATTACACGCAACATCTCCCATACCATAAGCTATTTTTTCTGATATGCTTGTCTTCATATACATTCCCCACTTATTTTCCGTTCCGCTTATTTAAATCCTCAATGATTTGCGGATACATTTTATCAAGTTTGTAAAATTTTAACAATATAATATTCAATACTCCGACAACAAACGGAACTGCGATAAACAACAGTTTAATTGCAAGTACTGCAGATCCTGCCTGTGTATCAGCAAATGAAAGTGTTCCATCATATTTACTGAAATTGAGTACCCATCCGATGACTGCCGTAACAATACCTGCCGCAATTGTTCCTACAAATCCCTGCATACTGAATGTCAGCCCTTCGACACGAATTTTCGTTTTCCATTCTCCATATTCAACTGCATCACTTACCATTGCAGAAGACACTGCAAGCAGGAAGCAATATCCCACGCCACGCATAGCAGCTGTGATTATCAGTACTGTTGTATTTTCTGTAAATGGTAAAAGTATCACATAGCTGACACAGATAATCATCCATCCAAACATCGTAGTCTTTCCTTTTCCATACTTCTTCACAACCAGATGTACAAAGAAAAAGGTTGCAATTGCAGGAACGATATAAGCCGTATTCAATATGCTGATCATACTGCTATTATGAAGAACCGCTTTACTATAATATGTGTTTACCGTACTGATGGCCTGAAAGAAGATATTGATACAAATGGATATCACCATCAGCATGTGCCAGTATTTGTTTTTCAACACTGCTTTTACTCCGTCAACAACACGAATCTTTTCTGTCTTCGTCTCTTCATTTTCATGAATTCTCTCTTTACATCCTGCAAAGCATAAGAAGAACAGAATTGCCGCAATGACACCAAATATTCCGTATACGATACTCCATGCTTTTCTCGCCCCCACATATTCCGTTATAAAGTCTACCAGTGGAAGAGTTCCTGCTGTAACAAGAAGACTCGCAATCTGTGCAAACAACTGACGGAAGATATTCAACAGTGTTCTCTGATACTGGTCTTTGGTCATCATTGTAGCCATAGATCCATATGGAATATTAATCAGAGAATAGACGCTCATCATTGCATTATATGCAATGAATACATAAATAATCTGGTACAGCTTTGCTACATCCGGAACTGCAAATATTGCAAATGTTACGATTCCAAACGGAACAGCAAACCACAAAAGCCATGGCCTTGCCTTTCCGTATTTGGAATGCGTATTATCGATCAGCCATCCGGTAAGAAGTGCAACAACTGCGTTGATCACCCTGGCAATCAGAAAAATGACTCCAATTGTTGCCGCATTGATATTTACCACATCAGTGTAATAGAACATTAAGAACGTTCCCGTAGATGCCCAGATAATATTACTTGCCGCATCACCACAGCCATAGGCCATCTTCTCTTTCAGACCAAGTTTCTTCCCTATTGTGTCCATCACTTCATTCCTCCTATCTAACGTTCATCATATTCTTTTCATCTGATACAGTACACAGCCATGGTTTTCTACTTCTTCTGTTCCTTCTGTTACCTTTTTTCCTGACCAGATTTCTTTTGCATCTTTTCGAAGATATCGCTCTGTCAATTTACCTGGAATTTCTTTCTTTTCATCTGATACGTTAAAGATTGCAATATATGTACTTTCCTTATTTTCACCGGACCAGACGATCCATTCATCATCTCTGTACTCCTGTCTCTGTCCTTCCAATGTGCGATGCATTTCATTTACCTCTGTATTCGTCAGCAGTGAAAGAGTCCAGGCATCCAGATCAGCCAGTTCCCCGCCATACATTAGTGGCGACTGGAAGATAGACCATAATGTAATCATTGTCTTTTGTTCCGGTTTCGTAAAGCAAGTCATACGGTCTGCCTTTCCACGCTCACCGGAACGGATTCCAATATGTCCAAGCGGAAGCATATCGCAATCAGGCCAGTTTCCTTTACGGATAAATGGCGACCAATAATTACAACGATCGAACATATCATAGAGCAATTCCCACTCATCCCAGAAATCGTCTGTAAGTCTCCACATATTGGCATTCTTTTGGAGAAAGCTTCCATCCTGAAGTCTTGCCGGTCCCGGTGAAAGGGAAAGTACAATCTCCCGTCCCGTTTTATCAATGGCCTTTCGAATACCTTCAATCTCTTTTCTATGAGAATCTCTGTAAATCGTTGAATATGCAATGTCATCTACCTTAATGAAATCAACTCCCCATGAAGCATACAGTTCCATAAGAGAATCATAATATAACTGTCCTTCCGGAATTGACATATCCACTCCATACATATCTGAATTCCATGGACAAATGCTGTTAACAGCAATCTGATCTGCTGTTTTGTCCGTACCTTTGATATGCATTCTTCCGTGAACAGCCTGTCTTGGTATTCCTCTCAAAATATGAATACCGAATTTCAAGCCAAGTTTATGTACATACTCCGCAAGTGGCGCAAATCCTGCCCCATCTGCCGAACTTGGAAAGCGATTTTCGGCCGGAAGTACACGACTGTATTCATCCATTTTCAAATCTGCGAATTTACGATATGCTGCAGACTCAGCCCCCGGCTCATACCATTGAATATCTACGACAACATAGTCCCATCCATATACTTTAAGCTTTTCTGCCATAATATCTGCATTTCTTTTTACTTCCTCTTCTGTGACAGACGCTCCATACACGTCCCAACTATTCCATCCTTTCGGTGGTGTTTTTGCAAATTCTAACATATCTTTTCCCTTACCTTTCTATATTATTTTCGGGTGCACAAAATACAGGTCACTTTTTGCAAACTGACTTTTTTCTCATAACTATAGCTTTTTCTTTTTCTGTGATTTTGAATCGATTCGTTTCGTGTCTGATTTTTTAGATTATTTTTGTCTTTTCTTTCTCTTGTCTACATTGATATCATATACTATAATCTTATTATCATGTTAGTCACTTTTGTTTGGTAATTTATAAATTTTGTCGGATATTCACATCGCTGAAAGGAGTTTATATGGAAATAGAAAAATTAAATCTATACAGAGACACCAACTGGAATGATATAAAACTTCGTTTCTGTGGTCACTCAGAATGTCTTCCACTTCATTCCTATGGCCCTGGAACAAGACCTTATTATCTTATGCATTTCGTTCTTTCCGGTAAAGGGCGCCTTGTAGTAAATAAAACAGAATATCAGATTACAGAAAATCAACTCTTTCTGGTCGAACCAGATCAGATGGTCTTCTATCAGGCCGATAAGGAAGATCCCTGGACATATTCGTGGGTCGGTTTCAATGGTAAACTTGCACCATATTTCATGCATCGTCTTGGATTCGGTTACCCCTCACTTACCAAGGAACTTTCTACAGAAATCTTTGAAGAGATTAAAGATCTCCTCGATATTCTGATTTCCATAAAAAATAACAATACAAAAAATGATCTGTATACGAATGGAATCCTTCTTCTCCTTCTTTCAAAAGTCGGTACATTTATCGAAGATTCCAAAGAACTTCCAGAAAGAAAAAGTCGTCAAAATTCGGAAAGTCATGTCCAACGGGCAATTTCCATTGTAGAAGATTTCTACGGACGGGATCTGACTGTTCAATATATTGCAGACAAACTGGGCCTGAATCGCTCCTATCTCTCAGAGATTTTTTCAAAGCAGATGGGTGTTCCATTAAAAAAATATATACTGGATTTTCGCATCACCCAGAGTGAAGAATTTCTTTTCACCTCTGACTGGTCTGTAGACTATATCAGTCAGATCTGTGGATTCAATTCTCCTTCTTACTTTTCAAAAATATTTAAAGAATATCATGGAATATCTCCTACTGAATATCGAAAGAGCCGTCACAAACGTGAACACCAGACTGTTCTAGTGAAATGAGCAATCAATAGTTGATGTGTACAGATTTTTCACTACCTGGCAGATTCGGACCTTAATCCATTAGAACCTACACCATCAAACGCATTACAGGAAAAGGCTCTCTGGCATTTGCCAGAGAGCCTAGTCTTTTAAAAATCTAGAGAATGGATTTTTTAGAAGCACATTTTTCGGGGTTGAATATTCATTCTTTTGTACTTCTCATACAATATATCATATGAAATTCACTATGAATATAGTTTTAATCGACAGATTTTATTCTATAAATTGTGTGTCGCACACAATTATGATAAAATATATCTATACTCTGATCAACATATATCAGGAGGACCACACTTATGGCAATTAAATTACAGTCCCTGTATGAAGCAATTAACAACCAATTTGATGTCATCCTTCATACCAATAGTTTTTATGATAAAGAAGTAACCTGGATCCATACCGTCGAACAGGGTGAATTCTCCCATCTGCTCCACGGTGATGAACTAATCTTTAACTCCGGTCTGAATTTTACCTCTCAGGACTGGCTGAAAGAGTTCTTAAAGTCATTGAAAGACGCACACGCCAGCGGACTGATCATCTCTGTAAAATCGCGTCCTGCATTTTCCCAGGAGATTATCGACTATTGCAATGAAATACAGCTTCCGCTGTTCTCCACTTCCTGGGACACTCCGTTCATTGATATCATGCGGATCTTTTCTGAGATTCTATTAAAAAACGAACACCGCGAGACCAGTCTTGCCGCTGCTTTGAAAAATGCGATCTATTACCCCGAGAATGAAGACTCCTATCTGAATCCTCTGGAAAGCAATGGATTCTTCCGCGACATGAACTATACTGTCCTCATAATCAGCTGCCACACTTATGACAGTGATTCCGGTAATTCTTACCTGGAACAGCTGGAAAAGAAGATCCGTTATTTCATGTCTAAAGGGATCGTATATGAAGAAGGGAAGCATCTGATCGTATTGTTTGCCGGTGAATCTGTAAACGATATATCTCAGAAGCTCTACGATGTCTGTCAGAATAACTCCGATGTCTATGTCGGGATCGGAACTACGGTCTCGCAGCTTACAGACATTCACCGCTCTTACGAGACCGCATTTACCGCCTATCAGCTCACCAAAACTGCTCTCCCAAAGAACTTCCTTGAGTACGATAAGCTTGGTGTATACAAACTTCTGGCCGATATCCACAATCAATCTCTGACAACGGATTTCCTGAACTCCACACTTGGCCCGATTCTTGACTATGACGCTGTGCATCATACCGATTATCTGCATATCCTGGAAGTCTACTTTGATCATGACTGTAGTATCATCCATACCGCAGATGCACTTTATTGTCATAAGAATACGCTGTCGTATAAACTGAATAAGATAAAAGAACTTCTGGATTATGATATCCTGACCAATGAGAACCGGACAAACATCATGCTTTCTTTTTATATTTTAAGACTGGAAAAGCGCAGTATATAAATGATCATCCCCTCAACTTCTGCATGATTTCAAAGACTACGGACCTGAATCTGTGTTATAATTTCAAGTAGAAATATCTAAACAACATAAACGAGGGAGGGATTCATTATGGATCAGAATCGAATCAAACGAAACCAGATGTTAGGCGCAAAGATTGTAAAAGAACTTACAGCCCGCAACATGGAAGCTTATTATACAGACTCCAAAGAAGAGGCTCTGAAGAAAGCATTGGAATTAATCCCGGAAGGAAGCAGCATCTCCTGGGGCGGTTCCATGTCTGTCAATGAGATCGGCTTAAAAGAAGCTGTCTGTCAGGGAAATTATCAGGTATACAACCGCGATACCGCACCGACACCGGAAGATAAGCGCAAGATCGAGCTTGCGGCATATGATTGTGATTACTTCCTGACCAGTGCAAATGCGATCACGGAAGATGGAATTATGATCAATATCGACGGACATTCCAACCGTGTATCCTCTATCGCTGCCGGACCACGGAATGTGTTGATGATCATCGGAATGAATAAAGTTACACGCGATGTAGATTCTGCCATGTCCCGTGCAAGAAATGAAGCCGCTCCGATCAATGCACAGCGTTTCAACCTGAGCACTCCTTGTTGCAAGACAGGTGCCTGTTTCGACTGCAAAACACCGGATACGATCTGCTGTCAGATCCTGATCACCAGATATTCCAAGACACCGCAGCGCATCAAAGTCATTCTGGTAAATGAAGATCTTGGATTTTAACATACAGATTTTCTTGACTTCATCTTACGTATTTGTTATACTTAACAGTACGTAAGGCATGGCGCCATAGCCAAGTGGTAAGGCAAAGGTCTGCAACACCTCTATCACCAGTTCAAATCTGGTTGGCGCCTCTTATATAACCTCGGAAACATCATGTTTTCGAGGTTTTTCTATATCTGAAAGGAGTATATATATATGAAATCACTCGTACTGGCAGAAAAACCATCTGTTGCCCGCGATATCGCCCGTGTTCTCGGCTGTCACAAGAACATTTCCGGTGCGATCGAAGGCAGCAATTATATCGTCACCTGGGCACTCGGCCATCTGGTCACTTTAGCAGACCCGGAAGAATATGATAAAAAGTTCAAAGCCTGGGATATGTCTTATCTCCCGATGGTTCCAAAGAAATGGGAGCTCGTCGTGATCAAACAGACATCCAAACAATACCATAATGTAAAGACACAGCTTTTCCGGAAAGATGTCTCTGAGATCATCATTGCCACCGATGCCGGACGTGAGGGAGAACTGGTTGCCCGCTGGATCCTGGACAAATCCGGCTGTCATAAGCCGATCCGCCGTCTGTGGATCTCCTCTGTTACCGATAAAGCGATCAAAGAAGGGTTTGCCCACTTGAAGGACGGTCGTGCGTACAACGACTTATATCATGCCGCAAGAAGCCGCGCAGAGGCAGACTGGCTGGTCGGGATCAATGCCACCCGTGCATTGACCTGCAAGTATAACGCCCAGCTCTCCTGCGGACGTGTACAGACACCGACACTTGCCATGATCGCACACCGCGAACAGCAGATCCGTTCATTTAAACCGGAAGATTATTATGGACTGCGTTGTACAACTTCTGTTACCGGTGGTTCTGTCGGCACTATGGCTTCTATCGTCACATGGACATGGCAGCAAAAGAAAAGCGGTTCCCTGCGCTCCTTTAATAAAGACCTGATAACCGGCCTTGATAAAAAATTAAAGAACCAGACGCTTACCGTGACGGATGTGCATACCTCATCCAAACGGACACCTTCTCCGGGCCTCTATGATCTGACGGAATTACAGCGCGATGCCAATAAGCGCTTTGGCTTCTCCGCAAAGGAGACATTGAATATCATGCAGAGTCTGTACGAACACCACAAAGTCCTCACCTATCCAAGAACAGACTCCCGCTATATCGGTACGGACATTGTGCCAACGATCAAAGAACGCCTGAAAGCCTGCAATATCGGACCTTATAAGAAATATATTCCGGAGCTCTTAAAGAAACCGCTTAAGACAAGCAAAGCCTTCGTAGATGATAAAAAAGTCAGCGACCATCATGCGATCATCCCGACGGAAGAATATGTCCAGATGGAACATATGTCGAACAATGAACGCAAGATCTATGATCTGGTCGTACGCCGTTTTATCAGCGTCCTCTATCCGGCATTTGAATATGAGCAGACTACACTGAAAGCTGAAGCCGCAGGTGAAACATTTACTGCAAAAGGAAAGGTCATCAAAGCCGCCGGATGGAAGGCCGTATATGCCGATGCTGTATCTTCCGGTTCCTCTGCTTCACAGTATGATGCTTACGGGGATTATGAAGATTCTGAAGATTTTGGAGAAGATTTCCAAAATAATGATATGTACTTAAAGGCTTCAGAGCAGGCACTTCCTGTTCTCCACAAAGGCAACACCCTGACTGTCACACGCACGAATATCACAAGCGGTAAGACCAAAGCTCCCGCCCGTTTTACAGAAGCGACACTTCTGTCCGCCATGGAGAATCCGGTACGTTATATGTCTTCTGATGATAATAAGATGAAAAAAACTCTCGGTGAAACCGGCGGACTCGGAACCGTAGCGACAAGAGCCGATATCATTGAAAAATTATTCCACTCTTTCCTGCTGGAAAAGAAGGGAAATGAGATTCTTCTGACATCCAAAGGAAAACAGCTTCTGGAATTGGTCCCGGAAGATTTGAAAAAACCGGAGCTTACCGCTTCCTGGGAAATGGAACTTGCCAAGATTGCCAAAGGAGCACACAAAGAGCAGGTATTTATCAAAGATATCGAAAGCTACACCAAAGAATTAATTCGGGATATCAAGACTTCCGACGGAACTTTCCGTCACGATAACCTGACTAATACAAAATGCCCGCACTGCGGCAAGCGTATGCTCTCTGTCAAAGGCAAGAACTCCCGCATGCTGGTCTGCCAGGACCGTGAATGCGGCTACCGCGAGACGATCGCACGCACCAGCAATGCAAGATGTCCGAACTGTCACAAGAAGATGGAACTGATCAAAAAGGGGGACAGTGAGACATTTGTATGCTCCTGCGGCTATAAAGAGAAGCTGGAAGCATTCAAGAACCGTCGTGCCAAAGAAGGTGCCGGCGTATCTAAGCGCGATGTCCAGAAATATCTGAAGAAACAGCAGCAGCAAAATGACGAACCGGTGAATAACGCATTTGCACAGGCACTGGCGGGACTTAAGTTAGATAAATAATATGCAAAAAGGAATAACAAACCTTTGCTAATCTGGTTTGTTATTCCTTTTCAGAGAGAGAATAATTATTTCATTGTCTTTTCAAGTTCCCATGACCGAATGCTTTCAATCATCAGATCTCCACCAATTGCTGTCATTTCATTTTTCTGATCATCATCCACATTATATATATTACAAGAAAAATTATTCTGATAATCATTGCTGAATATTTCTAATGAAATTTTGTCAGAATAAATATGAATATCCAGATGCTCTTTGCCCATTAAATTCAATGGACATCTTGCGACTCCTTTACTCCAGCCATCGGAATTATTACGGTCAAAATATGCTTCCGCTTTTCGCAGATCAAATAGGATCTCTGTCTTCTTTCCCTGAGACATTCTTAAGTTCAGCCTAATCTTGTCTGCAGTTGATTTTTTCAGATTTATCCGCATTTCCGTTTCATAAACACAGCCGCTCCGAAGTTCTTTTTTCTCGTCTTCTTTTATCAGAATGTCCGCTTCTTCCTGCTTATTCTTCCGGAGATCCTGTAATTCTTTTACAGGAATAAACTTTAATGTATTATCTTCTGCTAATACCGCCTCTCTCGGAATGTTAAAGAATCCGCACCAGCCTTCTTGATATGTCGGACCCCAGTCTTTCCAAAATGGCATCCAATCCCATGCATTCGCCCATCCTACCAGAATCCTTCTGCCATCCGGTGCCAGGAATGACTGTGGTGCATAATAATCAAATCCCCAGTCAATTTCCCCTGAAATTGTATAGAAAAATTTTCCGGTATCATAGTCAAAATCTCCCACCAGATAAACACTGGTGCGCTCTTTTCCTCCCATCGGAGAGAACATCAACACATATTTATCTCCTACCGGATAAAAATCCGGGCACTCCCACATATAGCCCCATTCGCCTCTGCTCTCTGCAAGGACATTGACAAATTCCCAGTGGAACATATCTGTCGATTTATACAGTCTTGCCTGTGCAAATCCATTTTTGCTTGCTCCACAGACTATATAATAGGTATCATCATGTTTCCACACTTTCGGATCCCTGAACAGATCTGTTGGAACACCTTCCGGTGCTGTGATCACCGGGTTCCCTTCATATTTTTCAAAGTGGATCCCGTCTTCACTATATGCGATACACTGTGCCTGTTCAAACCCATTTCCATTATTACAGGTTCCTGTATAGATCAGGAATAACTTTCCATCATGTTCAATCGCACTGCCGGAGAAGCAGCCCCCCTTCAAATGATCATCATATACTTCACTTGGTGCAAGCGCTAATGGCAGATACTCCCAATGAATCATATCTTCACTGACAGCATGTCCCCAGTGCATACAGTCCCAAAATCCGGAATATGGATTATATTGATAGAAAAAGTGATACTTTCCTTTAAAATATATCAACCCATTTGGGTCATTGATCCATCCAGTTTCTGCCATAAAATGATAGTTCTGGCGAAATTTTCCCTGCTGTATTTTTTCTCTTTTTGCTTCAATTTCTTTCTGGGCTTTTTCTATTCTTTCAATCATCAGTTCTTTTGACATATTGTGCCTCCGGTATTATTACTTATATTCTTCACGAAGTTTCTTTGCAAATTCAGTATTAAGCTTTGATTCCCGGCGGGCCTTATTTTCTTTAATTCTGAACTGTTCTTCTCTTGCAGGCTTATACTCTTCCCAGCGTTTTGCCCATGATTCTCTTGCTTCTTTCATTTCTTCTGTTAATTCCGGCATCTGAAGATTACGTTCTGGAAGTACCGGTACATTTGGAATTCTCTCTTCTACAGGAAGAATCGTAATTGGTTTTGCTGTTGGCAGTGTCTGATACCAATATGCCGTTGAACTCCAGTCATCTGACAGATGGTTCGCATGTCCATGTTCAATCGTAACTTTCAGACTCTTCTCAAATCTTACTGGATCTGTAATGTGGAAACGATAAGATACCTGGAATCCATCCGTATCACTTTCATGTACAATTGTTCCAAAGAATGGATATGCATTTTTCTGCATTCCCCATGCATGATTGAAATAATCCTCTGTTCCTGTACCATTTAATGACGGGTATTCCTCTCCATCAATGAAGAACATATCATTTCCTTCTCCCCACCAGCTTCCCTGGTAGTGTTTTACAGTAAGGTTACATCCTACATAATGTCCCGTTCCTTCTACGTCAAGCACCGTATAGTTATTCTCACCTTTAAAATTGGTTACATTATTAACTTCCGGACAGTTTGTCTGAAGGTCTGGTCCCCAGCCCTGACAAGGATTTTCTCTGTGCCAGCTTGCATGGAAATATGCTGTATTCTCATCCAGTGGCTCTTTATACATTTCATAGTCAATATTGAAATATAAAATAAATGGAAGTTCGTTTTCATTTACAATCTCAATTTTTGCTTTTTTATTAAAAGGCATTGGGAAATAGCATGACACAGAACAAGGAGCTCCATATCTTCCTGCTTCTTCTGGTTTCAGCGAAACATTAAATGGCAGCGAAGAAAAATTGCCCGGATAACTGTTACCAATACAGAAGAAATCTCCCAATGGTGCAAGTACACTTGGTGTATCCTGATCATCCCATGTAATCTTGATCAGAACTTTTCTATAATAGAATGGATCATAATCATCCCAGATAACTCCAAGTGCCGGATGAATCTCCATAACCGGAGCTGCTGAAGCATTTAATACCGGATCAAGAATACTTGGTGCTACTACTTTTCTGCAGGAAGAAGTCATCCAGATATGTGTGATACATCCAGGTCCTTCCACTTCTCCAAGAGAGATTGTCTCACCTGCCGGGATTTCCCAATAATCCTGATTCTTACCTCTCTGATCCCAGCTGGCAAGTCTTCCGTTTCTGGCTTTTTTTACAGTTGTCAAATCTTTAAATAATCCTGATACATTGCTCATAATATAAGTCTCCTTTTCTTTTTGTTAATAATTATCCTTTCACAGCTCCCGCTGTCATACCCTCTACAATATTCTTCTGGAATAATCCATAGAAGATCAGTTCCGGAACAATAATCATAAGACTGGATGCTACAATTCCACCATAATCTACCGTATAATTTCCTTTGAAGAATGAAGCTCCCATAGAAAGTGTATAATCAGATACATCTTTCAGCATTACAGATGCATACGGATATTCATTCCATATGTATAACACGTTAAAAATGACAATTGTTGCAATAACCGGCTTTGCCATTGGCAAAATAACTTTCACCATCAGCTGCCAAATGTTACAGCCATCTATTACAGCCGCTTCGTCAATTTCCGTAGGAAGCTGTTTCAAATATGCTGTCAGAAGAAGCGTATTGAATGAAATCGAACTTGCTGCATATGGAAAAATCAATGCCCATTTTCCGCTCAACCCGAAAAAGATATTAATCTTATATACCGGAAACAATAAAATAAATGGTGAAACAGATAATCCCAAAATCAAAAATCCATACAATAAACTCTTTGCCTTCGGATGCTTAAATTCCATTCTTGCAATTACGAAAGAGCTGCAGAATGTAATAATAAGCTCCAACACAACAGATAATATACATACAACAAAAGTGTTCGCATATAATTGTGGAAAGTTTAATGTTTCCAATGCATGTTTGAAGTTGTCGAGATTAAATGCTTTCGGCATTGCCAATGGATTAGACATGATCTCTGAACTTGATTTGAACGAAAGTAATACCATCCATAAAAATGGAAATACAACAATCGCTGTTATAATGATCATCGCAACATACATTGCAATTTTCTTTCTTTTCGGTACCATTCCTATTCACCTCTTTCTCTTGTAAGTATTGAATAAATACCTGTGATCACCAGTGAAAGAAGGAATGTAAATGTAGCCAGAGACATTCCATAACCATAATCTCCACTGTTAAATGTCATTGAGTAACTATATGTAACCAACGTCTCAGACAGGTGGTTTGGACCTCCTCCTGTTGTCTGCTGCACAATTTCAAAGATCTTAAACACTCCTGTAATGATCAGAACCGCTACTGTTGAAATCGTTGATTTCATCATTGGAATTGTGACATACATTGTCTTCTGTACAAAGCTTGCACCATCTATTTCAACTGCTTCCAACACCTCTCCCGGTATCATTTTAAGACCTGCAATAAATACCGTTACCAGATATCCTAATTGCTGCCAGAAATAGATAATCGCAATACTATACGGAGACAGTGTATTACCGCCTATCCATTTTTGTTTCAAACCAGATGCCCCTATCGCATCCAGAACATTATTGATAATACCAATGTTTGGATCTAATATATAAACCCAGATAATTCCAACAATGATCGGTGCGATAATCGCAGGAGAAAAGATTAATGACTTTGAAAAATCCACTCCTTTTAATTTATTATTCAGTAACAAAGCAATGAGAAAAGATAAAGACAATAACAATACAAATGCCAATATAAACATAATCATTGTGTTCTTTAAGGATATCCAAAACAAACGGTCTTTAAATAATCTCATATAATTTGTCAATCCGTTGAATGTAGCCTTTCCAATTCCAGAATATTTTGTAAAACTATATCCAATTGACATTCCAATAGGAATAATAATAAATACCATATACACAACCAGTGTCGGAATTACCAATCCTATCTTGTATCTCTTTTTACTTAACCAATGCATACGCTCATCCTCTTTATATCCGGGACCACCATGACAAATCTTCATGGCGGTCCCATGCAGTGTCAGCCAATATTAACGTCTGTCTAGTTTGCTGCTGCCGAATCCATATTTTTTAAAGCATCTTTCGGACTGTATGTTCCTTGCATAACACCAAATATTGCATCATACATTGCTTCCTGAACTGCCGGAGTAACTGTCTGGTCCGGAGCTGCTTTTGGTGTTTTCCATCCATTTCCAAGTGCTGTGATCATTGCATTCATTGCATACTGTGAATCTGTTACTGCAATACCATCATAATTGGTTGCCGGGAAAATGGATCCTTCATAAGAAATCTTTGCTGCTTCTTCTCCATAATAATATTTCAAAAATGCATACACAGCTTCTTTTGCTTTATCATTATCTTTTACCGCTGAACTTACTACCAGCGGAGCTGCCGGAACTTTCATTGCAATATTCTGTTCATAAGAAGAATCCTCAAATTTTGGTCCCCACCAGAATCCAATGTGTTCACCGATATTTTTATCAAATTCTGCACAGTCCCACTGACCTGTTCCGAACATTGCTGCTTTTCCTTCATTAAAGAGCTGTTTTGCGTCAAAATATTCGATTGTTGCCATATTTTCCGGAAATGCTCCGGCATCTGCAAGTCCTTTTATTTTTTCAAAACATGCATTCATATCATCGTTTGAATATTTTGCCTTATCACCAGTATAGGATTTTTCATTATCTTCCCATCCATATCTTGAAAAGAATTCACTGAACTCCCACATTGAGTATCCACTGTTCTTACTTCCGATTGCGATTGGTGTAACTCCTGAATCTTTCAGTTTTGCGATCATATCAAGGAATTCGTCATAAGTTGTATCATCTGTTGGATAAGCAATCCCAGCTTTATCAAACAAATCTTTATTATAGAAAAATCCCTGAACATTACTTTGATATGGAAGTCCATACTGTACTTTTCCATCATTGAATGCATCTTCCATACCATCCAGTGCATCATCAATGTCTTTATTTTCTTTCAGAAAATCAGACATATCTAATAAGTATCCGGCCTCATTGTATTTCGGTGCCTCCGCTGAATCTAAATGTACAATTTCCGGAAGACTTCCATCCTGTGCTGCCAATTTCATATTTTTTGAATGTGCTTCTGTATCAGCTGCCACGAATTCTACTTTATATTTTCCTTTATTTTCTTTGTTAAATCCCTGAACAATATTGTAAGTAACCGTTTCCTGTTTTTTTGGGTTTGCCACATGAATACCAAATTTAATGACGGTTGCCCCGTCCGCATCCGTTTTTGCTTCTCCTGATGACTTACTTCCTCCGCATCCAGCAAGCAGTCCCATCGACATTGCTGCAACTAATACTGCAGATGTAACCTTTTTTAAACTTTTTTTCTTCATAGTTTTTCCTCCCTAAATGAGTAGATTATTGTTTGTGGAACCCGTTCCATGTTTCTTAAAAAAATAATTCCGCATCTTTTTTATGGAACCCGTTCCATGTTTGTTAAAAAAAATAAATTCAGCTGTGCACGTGACTGATTCGTATAATCTATATATAACTCTTAGCTGCTCAGATGTCAACATTTTTTCGTCATTTCGTTTATTTTATCAAATTTTGTGCACTGCTTTTGTGCATTTTTACTATTCCATTGTTGTTCTCCCCTTTCTCACAGATACTCCTAATGTTACTTTTTCATTTTTATATGTCTTCCCATTAACCAATTCACAAATTAACCTGGCCGCCTCTTTTGCCAGTTCTTTTATCGGTTGAACGATTGAAGTCACACTTGGTTCTACTATCTGCGTAATATATGTTCCATCATAAGCCACACATTTTACATCCTTCGGAACCTTTTTATGTCTTCGGATAACCTCATTCATACACTCGATTGCAACCAGATCTGTTCCGAATATCCCATCAAATTCCCATTCATCCAGTCTGTCAAACAAATCTTTTACCGCATACTTATAATACTCCAGATCAAATTTATTCCATGCCAGTTCATAATCAAAGCACTCTACTCCCTGTTCCTTCATAATTCTTGCGAATTCAAAATGTCTTTCGTGATATGGCGACTCTACTGCAGTTGAACCTCTGAAATGTACTATTTTTTTACACCCATTCTTAAGCAGAATTTCCGCCGCCAGTCGTCCGCCCTCCTTATGATCGACTGCAACTACAGGAATATCTTCTCCCAAATAACGGTCAAATGCAACGATTGGTTTTTTTATCTTTTTGTACTCTTCTACATCTAAGGAATGTACACCTGTAATCACACCATCCACGATATGCCTGTTTAACATATCCAGATATTCGAGTTCTGCATTATGTGCCTTATCTGTATTACATAACATGATCTTGAATCCTTCATTATAGAGTTCTGCCTCAATATTATGTACAAGTTCTGCAAAAAAAGGAATTTCTACTGTTGGCACCAGAACGGCAATGATCCCACTCTTTTTATGATACAGATTTCTGGCAAGTTCATTCGGTGTATACTGAAGATTTTTCATAGCCTCTTCTATTTTTTCACGTGTCTCATCCGATACATATCCACTGTTATTCAGTACTCTTGATACTGTTCCAACACCGACTCCTGCCTTTTGTGCTACATCTTTTATACTTGCCATGTTTACACCCCCTCTCATTTTAACAATTTATTATAACAGAACATTTACGCAAGCTCTAGTTTCATTTTTCGCTTTGTTATATCTTTATGTATCTTTAAACGCCCAAATTAGAAATATTACTCTTCTTCAACTTCGAATAATAACTATCCGCAGTATAAAGCGCCGCCACCGGATTATGCCCCAGTACACGGTCTTTCGTCACTGCTGTCGTAGTCAGTGCCTCGGAATATTTGTAAAACAGACTGTCATGCCCCACACAAAGTCCGACCACAACATTCAGGTCCGTCTTCGCCTTGTTCAGAAGCTTTGCCTGCAGGATTGGATTACACATATTCACACCGACACCTTCGCAGCATTCCGGGATGCCGACCGATGTCTTCTTCTGTGTTCCGGCTTTACAGCCGACACCATACACCTCAAAGCCGTGTCTGCGCAGGATATCTGCCAGGATACGGCTTTCTTTCAACAATCCGACACAGGTTGCGATCCCGATCTTTTTCGCATTAATCTTCTTTGCAAAATCCATGATTTCTTCGACACGGGTATGTTTGC
>ENA-OQKP01000055-OQKP01000055.1-human-gut-metagenome-genome-assembly--contig:-NODE-55-length-106777-cov-5.002250_pt1 | contig 106777 bp, 89 predicted proteins | sample MGYA00242780_ERZ504802 | MGnify/ENA primary metagenome ERZ504802 (study PRJEB26092, sample SAMD00036406) | human gut metagenome | host: Homo sapiens | study: EMG produced TPA metagenomics assembly of... | reverse complement strand
AGATTCCTCCCATTTTAGCTCGATAATCCCTCCTGTACGCCCTTAATCTGTCCCTGTCTTCAGAAAAACCCAGACGCAGCATTATTATTTGTGCATAAGAATAGCCTGAAAAAGCAGGACCGCAGGTTTCACAGCCTATGTATGCAATTCCAGACTTATTCTTAACGCCTCATCTACTTTCTGCAACACTTCTCCGTCAATGTGACATATCTTTTCTTTCAGTCTTTGTTTGTCAATGGTCCTGACCTGTTCTAAAAGGATCACAGAGTCCCGTATCATATCACAGCTTCCCCTGTTTAATTCCACATGGGTAGGCAGCTTCGCCTTGTTCATCCTGGATGTAATCGCCGCGCAGATCACTGTGGGACTGTGCCGGTTTCCCACATCATTCTGGATGATAAGGACCGGACGCACACCGCCCTGTTCAGACCCTACAACCGGTCTTAAATCTGCGTAATAAATATCTCCGCGTCTGATGATCACAGCTTTCACTCTCCGTCATATTCTTACCCTTAGTATTGACACATTTTTAAAATGTATACACTACTGTTATCATATGAGGGAGAACCTCTGCCGGAGCCTGTCTCTCCAACGATTATTCAAATCCCTTAAACACATCGTCAAAATAGTCTTTTGTACCAATTACATTGCCATCTTTTAAATAAACCCGCGGTACGCGTTTTCCAATATCACACACCATTTCATAATGGAAACCGCCGGATTTTTCAGCCAGTTCTTCCATGGTGATGCATTCATTCCCGTCTTTTCCAAGAAGCGTCACTTCATCATCTTCCTGTACTCCCGGAATATCTGTTACGTCTACCATAAACTGATCCATACAGATGCGACCTAAGATAGCTGCTCTCTTTCCCCTGATAAGCACATCACCTTTTCCAGAAAGAGAACGAACATAGCCGTCTCCATAACCTACAGGAATGGTGGCCACTTTCATGGCGTGGTCTGCTACAAAGGTACCTCCATAGCTGACCGCTGTACCAGGTTCAATCTCTTTAATATAAGTAATGCAGCTTTTAATCTCCATAGCTGGTGTCAGTTTTACGCTTTCATGATCCACCTCATCGGAAGGATACATTCCGTAAATAGCAATACCGGCTCTTACCATATCCATCTGGTTGGATTCTAAAGATTCCACGATGCCTGCACTGTTAGAGCAGTGGCGGATCGGGATCTTTACATTTAATTCATCTAAATACCCTAAAAACTGCTTATAGCGACTGTATTGTGCCTCATAAGCCGACTTATCTGTTTCATCTGCTCTTGCAAAATGGGTAAACAGGCCTTCCACTTCAATGCCCTCTAAAGCTGCAATGGCTGCCGCTTCCTTTGCATGTTCTCTGTCCGGCTTCATGCCGATCCGGCTCATACCTGTATCTAATGCCAGATGGACCACTGCTTTTTTACCCTGCTTTACAGCCAGGTCTGACAGTTTTTTCGCCTTTTCATACTGGAACATAGCTGTGCGGATATCATAACGCAGCAGATCCTCATAACGTGACTCATGGGTCACGCCCAGGATAAGAATTCTTTTATCAATTCCATGTCTGCGAAGGATCATTCCCTCATCAATGGTAGCCACTGCATATCCATACACATAAGGAGCGATTGCTTTTGCTACAGGTACGCTTCCATGACCGTAACCATCTGCTTTTACCGATCCCATGATCAGGGTGGCGGCAGGCAGATTATCCCTCATGGATTTCATATTAGAAGTAACAGCATCCAGATTTACTGTTGCATATACTCTGCTGTAAGGTCTCATAAATGTCTTATTTCCTCCCGGCATATTCATGCCATATTAACAAACTTACTTTCAAAACTCACTTTTATGCATTTTTAACTCAGTAAAACGCCTTAAAGTGCGCTAAGTTTTAATTATACACCATACGCCGCATTTTTCAAGAAGGTTTCCTGAGCATTAAACCTGTTTTTGTGAACATTTTCGTCTTTTCACACATTACGTCTCACTGCTTCATCCATAACATCCCCTACAGCCTTGGATAATTCTGCAGCCAGAAGGCTGTGGTTTCCTGCTCCTGCTGCCTTTTCTCCTGCCAGCCCATGGACATAAACACCCATGCGGGCTGCATCTTCTTCTTCCATACCAATAGCTAAAAGCCCGGCGATCGTACCGGTAAGCACATCACCGGAACCAGCTTTTGCCATAGCGCTGCAGCCGCTGGTATTAATATAAAGACCGCCTTCCTGTCCCGCTACTACAGTCGCTGCATCCTTTAACACACAGGTAACCCCATATCGGGACGCATAAGCATTTGCTGCTCCCACCAGATCATCTTTTAATTCGCTGATCGTCTGTCCTGTCAGTCTTGCCATCTCGCCAAGATGAGGCGTAATAATAATATTTTCCGTATAATAAGAAGTCAGATAAGGATGGGACGCAACTGTATTTAAGCCGTCAGCATCCAGGATCACCGGAACATAGGCACCGGTAAGGATGTCTTCCACCAGATACTCCACATAAGGTTCACTTCCAAGGCCCGGGCCTAAAACCACTACACTGGCCCACTTCATCTGTTCTTCGATCATCTCTTTAAACTCTTCCCGGCCCTGAAGGAGCTGATCTGGTGTATATGTCACTATGATCGCCTCTGGAAGCAATCCCTGAAGGATCGGTCTGTTTTCTTCTACTGTCAGTATCTTTACCAGCCCTGCGCCTGCTCTGTAGGCAGTGAGAGCGCTTAAATAGGCAGCCCCGCACATTCCTGCACTTCCCGCAGCGATCAGTACCTTGCCAAAGGTACCCTTATTAGAATCCGCTTTTCTTTCCGGAATACAGCAGAGATCTCTTCTTTCATAAGCAAAAGCCCATTCTGGTCTGCCATCTTCTTCCTCTTCGCTTTCCAAAGCCATTTCAGGGAATCCGATATCCTCTACCAGTACTTTTCCTGCATAGCTTCTTCCCGGATAAAGAGCCGTTCCCATTTTCTCCCATCCAAAGGTCACTGTCAGATCCGTTTTTAATGCAGTTCCCATAACAGCGCCTGTATCTGCATGGACACCGGAAGGAATATCTACTGCAACACAGAAAGCCTGATCCTGTTCTTTGATCTGATTCAGCTCATCCAGGCATCTCTTATAATTTCCTTCTACCGGACGGCCAAGACCTACTCCAAATATCCCGTCAATGATCACGCCGCATTTTTTGTTTTTCCTGTCATTTTCTATTTCCTGCCATGGTTTTACAGAAATTCCAAGTTTTCGTGCAATAGAAAGCTGCATTTTCAATTCTTCTGTTCCCCGGTTCTCATCTCCGGCCATATAAATACATACAGGATATCCTTTTAAATAAAGCATCCTGGCCGCCGCCACACCGTCAGCTCCATTGTTTCCGCTGCCGCATACAGACCAGATCCATTGATCTTTTTTAGCTGCTTTCTCTGCCTCCCTGGCAACTGCCATAGCTGCCCGTTCCATCAACACCACAGATGGAATGCCAATCTCCTGTATGGTCTTGGCATCTGCTGCCTTCATTCTTCTTCCCGACAAAAGAGTCCTCATTTTTCCTGTGATCCTTTCCCTTCTCCTACTGCAAAAGCCATTGCCAGTCCATTTGTATTGGAAATAGAAACATGGATCTGCTCCATTCCCATTTCTTCAAATTGTTTCAATGCACCGCCATAAAGGCGTACATAAGGCTTGCCCAGTTCATCCCGCAAAACTTCAATATCTCCAGGCATAAAGGTGCGAAAACCCGTTCCAAACACTTTTGCTACCGCCTCTTTTACAGCAAAAGAGCCGGCAAGCTTAGAGGCAGACCCTCCTGCTTGCCGGCTTTCCGCCTCTGTAAATGTGCGTGACACAAAATGTTCTTTTTCGCAGGCCTTTCTCATACGGTCAATTTCCACCAGATCCGTTCCTACTCCCAGTATCATCACGTTTACTCTCTTTTTATTCTTTTTTTGTATCCTCTGTATTTGCCTTTTCCTGCATGTTGCATACACGGTAAGACAGACGCATCAAACTCTCTGATAAGTGTACGTTTTCTACTACTACGTCATCAGGCACTACCAGATCTGTGTGGGCAAAGTTCCAGATTGCCTTAATACCAGCCTTGATCAGACGGTCAGCGATCTCCGGTGCCTTTGTCTTTGGAATCGTAAGTGCCGCGATCTGGATATTATTTTCCTTGATAAAGGTTTCCAAATCATCTACAGAACGGATCTCAATGCCGCGGATCACCAGTCCGATCAGCTTTGGATTAATATCAAACATTCCTCTGATAACAAAACCTCTCCGCTCAAAATTAGTATAATTGGCAATGGCCTGTCCCAGATTACCTGCGCCAATGATGATCACATTGTGCTGGCGGTCGATTCCAAGGATCTTTGCGATCTCTGAATAAAGATATTTTACATTATATCCGTATCCCTGCTGGCCAAAGCCACCGAAATTATTAAGGTCCTGACGGATCTGAGACGCCGTTACCTTCATTCTGCTGCTCAGTTCGTTGGAAGAAATACGCTCCACACCTTCCTCGATCAGCTCGCCAAGGTAGCGATAATATCTGGGCAGTCTGGAAATCACTGCTTTTGATATTTCTTTGCGTTCCATTTTAACCCTCTCCTTCTTGTATATGATTCTCCCCCTGCATTACAGGGGTATAATTACTCTAGTATCCATTATAAACAGACGTTAAATAAATGTCAAATCAGTTTTCAGTATGTTCTTGAAAAAATTATTTTCCTATATTATACTGTTTTGTGCAAACCGGCCCCTTGGGCCGGGAAATCATTTTATTTTTACTATGTTTTAAGGAGTTTATCATGATATTATCCTGCAGCAATATCTGCAAGTCATTTGGTGAAAATGACATTTTAAAGCAGGTTTCTTTCCATATAGAAGACCACGAAAAAGCGGCCATTGTAGGCATTAACGGTGCCGGTAAGTCCACTCTGTTAAAGATACTGATTGGAAAACTGTCTGCCGATGACGGTGTTGTAACCTGGGCCAAAGGCGCTTCCATCGGTTATCTGGCCCAGCATCAGGACTTAGAGGGAGCTGAAACCATCTATGACGCCCTGTTAGAGGTGAAAAAGCCGTTGATCCAGATGGAGGAGCGCATCCGGAGTCTGGAACTGGAAATGAAATCTGCTTCCGGCGATGAATTGGAAGCCAAATTTTCCGAATACAGCCGTTTAAACCATGAATTTGAAATGGCAGACGGTTATTCTTACCAGAGTGAGATCACAGGTGTTTTAAAAGGTCTTGGATTTACGGAAGACGAGTTTTCAAAGCCGATCACTGCTCTTTCCGGCGGTCAGAAGACCCGTGTGTCTTTAGGCAAACTGCTTCTTACCAAACCGGACGTCCTGCTTCTTGACGAGCCTACCAACCATCTGGACATGGAATCTATCGCATGGCTGGACACTTATCTGAGAAACTACAGCGGTGCTGTGATCATCGTTGCCCATGACCGCTATTTTCTGGATCGTGTAGTCACAAAGGTCATTGAACTGGATATGGGACACTGTACTGTATTTTCCGGCAATTATTCTGCCTACAGTGACAAAAAAGCGATGCTGCGCGATGCTGCCATCCGTGCTTATTTAAACCAGCAGCAGGAAATCCGTCATCAGGAAGCCGTTATCGCAAAATTAAAATCTTTCAACCGGGAAAAGTCCATTAAACGTGCAGAAAGCCGGGAAAAGATGTTAGATAAGATCGACCGGTTAGAAAAACCGGTTCAGACAAATGATTCCATGGACATCCGATTAGAACCAGATGTTGTCAGCGGAAACGATGTACTGACTGTTACGGATCTGAGCAAGTCTTTTGATACGCAGACTTTATTTACCAATGTAGATTTTGAGATCAAGCGGGGAGAACGGGTTGCCATTATTGGAAATAATGGTACTGGAAAAACCACTCTTTTAAAGATCATCAATGGCATTATCCCTGCAGACTCCGGCCAGATCCGCTTAGGCTCAAAAGTCCATATTGGCTATTATGATCAGGAGCATCAGGTGCTGCATATGGATAAGACTCTGTTTCAGGAGATCCAGGATACCTATCCAAACATGAACAATACACAGATCCGCAATACACTGGCAGCTTTTCTGTTTACAGGAGACGATGTTTTTAAGCTGATCCGGGATTTAAGCGGCGGCGAGCGTGGCCGTGTTTCCCTGGCAAAACTGATGCTTTCCGATGCTAATTTCCTGCTTCTGGACGAGCCTACCAACCACCTGGATATTACATCTAAGGAGATCCTGGAAAGTGCTTTAAACCGCTATACCGGAACAGTGCTGTATGTGTCCCATGATCGTTATTTTATTAACCGTACCGCAACCCGTATTCTGGATCTGACCAATGGTTCATTTATCAACTATATTGGTAATTATGACTATTATCTGGAAAAGAAGGAAGATGTGGAAGCTGCATTTGCGGCAAGACAGGCTGCTGAAGCTGCATATAACCGCGCAGGAAATACTGCCAGCCCGAACGTTTCCAACAATTCCGTCCAGGCAGCATCTCTGCAAAGTACACCATCCGCTGCCATTTCCGACTCTTCTGCTGCCGGAAAAATGGACTGGAAAACCCAGAAAGAAGAACAGGCCCGTCTTCGCAAGCGTCAGAATGAATTAAAAAAGACCGAAGACAAAATCCATGAATTAGAGACAAGGGATGGAGAAATCGATGAGCTTCTCTCCCAGGAAGAGATCTATACCGATGTTTCCCGCCTGATGGAGTTAAACAAAGAAAAAGAATGCATTCAGGAAGAGCTGGAAGTTCTCTATGAAAAATGGGAAGAACTGGCTGAATGAGAATAATGGATTCCCAAAGTGAGAATGCATAATGGATCAAGGAGTAAAAGCTTCATGAAGAAATTAAAAAGAATTTTGGCTATCCTTATGGTAATACTGCTGACCAGTCTTTTTATTGCAGCGATTGTGCTTGCAATAACCGGCGCTCCGGCGAATCAATTGATGGCTGTCATTTTCTCTATTGTGTTTATTTCCGTGCTGTTTTATGCTATGGGGCTGATGACACGGGTGCTAAAACGCGATGAGTCAAAATCAGAGGAAAAAAAATAATAAAGTTTATGACAAAAACAGCTGCCTGCAATCACAGGCAGCTGTTTCTTTTTACTTAAGTTTACGCGCGGTGGCGCGTAAACTTATACGTTTCTTACTTCAGGATAATATCCTCACGGCTTGGGCCATTGGATACTAACTTGATCGGTACTTCAATCTCTTTTTCTACAAACTCAATGTACTTGCGGCAGTTCTCTGGAAGATCTGCGTAGTTCTTGATTCCGCGGATATCGGTCTTCCAGCCTGGCAGCTTGGTAAATACTGGTTTAGCCTTTTCAAGCTTTGCAGTAGTTGGGAAATCTCTGGTCACTTTGCCATCGATCTCGTATCCGATACAAACCGGGATCTCATCTAAGTAACCAAGTACATCCAGTACTGTGAAAGCTACTTCTGTAGCGCCCTGGACACGGCAGCCGTATCTTGTAGCAACTGCATCGAACCAGCCTACTCTTCTTGGACGTCCGGTAGTAGCGCCGTACTCGCCGCCGTCACCGCCGCGGTTTCTTAACTCTTCTGCTTCATCACCGAAGATCTCGCTTACGAATGCGCCTGCACCAACTGCGCTGGAGTATGCTTTAACAACAGTGGTAATGTCCTTGATCTCGTATGGTGGGATACCTGCACCAATAGCGCCGTAAGCAGCCAGTGTAGAAGAAGAAGTTACCATTGGATAGATACCATGATCTGGATCCTTTAAGGAGCCTAACTGTCCTTCTAACAGGATCTTCTTTCCTTCTTTGATGGCATTGTGCAGATAAGCAGATACATCACATACATATGGACGGATCATTTCACGGTAGCTTACTAACTCATCATACAGTTCCTTTGGATCTAACAGAGGCTTGTGATACAGATGCTCAAGCAATACATTCTTGATCTCGCATACTCTCTCTGTCTTTTCCTTTAACAGATCATCATCAAAGAGTTCGCTTACCTGGAAGCCGATCTTTGCATATTTATCAGAATAGAATGGAGCAATTCCAGACTTGGTGGAACCAAAGGACTTACCAGCCAGACGAGCCTCCTCATAAGTATCAAATAATACATGGTAAGGCATCAGGATCTGTGCTCTGTCAGAAACCAGGATGTGTGGCTTCGGAACGCCTCTGTCAACGATAGACTGGATCTCCTTGATCAGATATGGGATGTTTAATGCAACACCATTTCCGATGATGCTGGTAGTGTGCTGATAGAATACACCAGATGGAAGAAGATGAAGTGCAAATTTACCATAATCATTGATAATGGTATGACCTGCATTACTTCCGCCCTGGAAACGGATGATAATGTCAGACTCTTTTGCAAGCATATCTGTGATCTTGCCTTTTCCTTCGTCTCCCCAGTTAGCACCTACAATTGCTCTAACCATACGTAAATTCCTCCTTGGGGCATAAGCCCAGTATCATTAATAATCAATCTTCTTTTACTTTACTATATTATGAACTATAAGTAAAGTGATTATTTATTATGAATGCCATAATATCAGCTTATATCGCGCCTATCTACTATCTGTTTTCCTTATTTCCCTGCGAGCATCTCTAGCAGATGTTTTCCTGCCATGGACATAAGACCGGATTCTCCTGTGACCAGGCAAATGGATCGGGATGGCATTTTTTCTTTAAAGGAAAAGGCAAATACTTCTCCCCTCTCTATAGCTTCCTCTGCGAAACCTTCCATGACACAGCCTACACCCATGTTCCTCTTGGCAAACTGTACGATCATATCACTGGTAGCCAGTTCAAATTCCGGCTTTAATTCGATTCCTTTCTGGGAAAGGAACTGATCCATAAATAATCGTGTACTGGTATTTTTCTCCAAAAAGATGCAGGGCAGATCACAGAGAATGGAATAGTCCAGTTCTTTTCCCTTCAGTTCTTCAAAACTGCTTCCTGCAATAAATACGTTGTCAATGGGCTTTACTTCTGTGCTGTGGATGGCTCCGTGACTGGAAAATGGCGTTGTTACCACACCAAAATCGATCTTGCCTTCTTCCAGACAGCGGATGGTCTCCGGAGTTGGTGCATTGGTCACAGTCACCTTGATCTTTGGATATTCCTTGTGGAACTGCTCCAGATAAGGAAGCAGGAAAAACTGCAGCGTCATGTCACTGGCTCCGATGCGCACCTCTCCCATATCCATATCCAGCATTCTTTTAAGCATCCGGCCGCCTTCTAACAGCTGTTCTACCCCGCCTTTCACATAGTGATACAGCAATTCCCCTTCTCTTGTAAGAAGAACGCCTTTGGATGTACGGGAAAATAATTTTGTCCCCGCTTCTTTTTCCAACTGACGCACTGCCTGGCTCACCGCAGGCTGAGAAATGCAAAGGCGCTGGGCCGCTGCCGTAAGGCTTCCTTCCTGACATACATAATAAAACACTTTATAGTATTCCAGATTGATATTCATAAAATCCCTCATGCACAAAAGGAGCTGAATGCTTTCGCTCCAGCCCCTTATCCATTATATGTACTCTCGAAATCTATTTGTACGTTACAGTTCAGCCTTGCGAAGATTTAGGGTCAAAAGTACGTTGAAAACTTGTTTTCATAAGTGCTTTTGGCGCTAAATCTTCATAAGGCTGACGCCCAAAGCTTCTTGTCCGCTGTAAGCGGGCAAGAAGATGCAAGGCTGAACTGTAACATTTGTACTTGATTTTGCGAGAAGATTCCGAGAGTACATTTATCTTAATTTCTGTTACAGTTCATTATACATTGATCTGAGCAGTCATTCCCAGTACTTCTTCATTTTCCTTTAAGATCGGATTGATGACTTCCTCTAAGAACTCTTCTACCTGCTTTGGAGCACGTCCAACATAGCGGGATGGCTCCATAGCCTTCTTTAAGTCCTCTAAGGACAGGTTAAATGCAGGATCTGCCGCGATCAGCTCTAACAGGTTGTTATCTTCGCCCTTTTCTTTTACGTTTCTGCCTGCTTCCATGGAAAGCTGACGGATACGTTCATGAAGCTCCTGACGGTCACCGCCTGCTTTTACAGCATCCATCATAATGTTTTCAGTTGCCATAAATGGAAGTTCTGCCATCATATGTTTCTCAATTACCTTTGGATATACCACCAGTCCGTCTACTACGTTTAAGTACAGATCCAGGATACCATCAATTGCCAGAAATCCTTCTGGTACGGACAGTCTCTTATTAGCGGAGTCATCCAGCGTACGTTCAAACCACTGGGTAGAAGCCACTAACATTGGATTCATCATGTCGCTCATTACGTAATTGGACAGGGAAGCAATACGCTCGCTGCGCATTGGGTTTCTCTTATATGCCATAGCGGAAGAACCGATCTGGTGTTTTTCAAATGGCTCTTCTACTTCTTTTAAGTGCTGTAACAGACGGATATCATTGGAGAACTTGTGAGCACTCTGTGCGATTCCTGCCAGAACACTGATCACACGGCTGTCGATCTTTCTGGAATAGGTCTGTCCGGATACCGGATAGCAGCCGGAAAATCCCATTTTTTCTGCAATTCTCTGATCCAAGCGGCGACATTTCTCATGATCTCCATCAAAAAGCTCTAAGAAACTTGCCTGGGTTCCGGTGGTTCCCTTAGAGCCTAACAGACGCATAGAACCGATCAGGTACTCTAAGTCATCTAAATCCAGTTTTAACTCCATCATCCACAAGGTTGCTCTTTTACCTACGGTTGTAGGCTGAGCAGGCTGGAAATGGGTAAATGCCAGTGTTGGCTGATTTTTGTATTTGTCAGCAAACTTAGCCAGTTCTGCCAGTACATTTAATACTTTTTTGCGTACTAACTGCAGTGCCTCAGTCATAATGATCAGGTCTGTATTATCTCCTACGTAGCAGGAGGTAGCACCTAAATGGATAATGCCTTTTGCCTTCGGGCACTGTACGCCGTATGCGTACACATGGCTCATAACATCATGGCGGACTTCTTTTTCTCTTGCCTTTGCTACATCATAATTGATGTCATCTGCATGGGCTTTCAGCTCGTCGATCTGCTCCTGTGTAATATTTAATCCCAGTTCTTTTTCTGTCTCAGCTAACGCGATCCAGAGTTTTCTCCAGGTTTTGAATTTCATGTCCGGTGAAAAAATGTACTGCATCTCCTTGCTTGCGTAACGCTCAGAAAGGGGACTTACGTATTTATCATTACTCATTGGTTTTTCCTCCTGTATTTGCCACACAGCCCGCTTTTATTGCCTGTTTTCACAGGCCGGCTGCTGTTACAGTATAACATACCTGCATCATCTAAACAACTATCTACTTCTCATAACTGCCCCGGATATCCTCTTTTGGCGGCTCAATAGGATAATCACCGCTGAAGCAGGCAGTACAGATCGGCTTTCCTCCTGCCATTTCATACAGACGATCCATTTCCAGATAGGATAAACTGTCTGCGCCTAAAAGATCACGGATCTCTTCTACTGTACGGTTATGTGCGATCAGCTGGTCTTTAGATGGGATATCCGTTCCGAAATAACATGGATGAAGGAATGGCGGTGCACTGATGCGTACGTGGACTTCTTTGGCGCCGGCATCTCTTAACATGCCTACAATCAGAGCACTGGTCGTTCCTCTTACAATAGAGTCATCGATCATGATCACACGTTTTCCTGCCACTGCTTCTTTTAACACATTTAACTTAATACGGACTGCGGATTCACGGCTGCTCTGTTTTGGCTTGATAAAGGTACGTCCTACATAGGAGTTCTTCACAAAAGCAGTTCCATATGGAATTCCGGATTCCATTGCATAGCCGAGAGCTGCTGCATTTCCGGACTCCGGCACACCCACTACCAGATCTGCGTCTACTGGAGAATCCATTGCCAGGAAACGTCCAGCCTGGATACGGGAATGATATACACTTACACCGTCAAATACACTGTCCGGTCTTGCAAAATAAATATATTCAAAAATGCATCTTGCTTCCTTTGCGTGATCAGTAAAGCAAAGCTCCTTATTAGACGCAATCCCCTTCTTTGTGATCGTAACAATCTCGCCCGGTTCTACATCACGGACAAATTCAGCGCCGATCGTTTCCAGGGCACAAGTCTCAGAAGCTAATATATAGGCATTATCTCTTTTTCCAATACAAAGAGGTTTAAATCCAAATGGATCTCTGGCTCCGATCAGTTTTCTGGGGCTCATGATCACCAGAGAATATGCACCCTTGAGCTTTTTCATAGCCTCTGCCACTGCCAGCTCAACTGTAGGTGTCTTAATACGCGCCCTGGCAATGTGATACGCGATCACCTCAGAGTCAATGGTCGTCTGGAAGATCGCACCTGTATATTCCAGCTCATGACGCAGTTCCGGTGCATTGACCAGGTTTCCGTTGTGAGCCATAGCTAAGGTTCCTTTTACATAGTTTAATACTAAAGGCTGCGCATTCTCTCTGGTGCTGCTTCCTGCCGTTGAATATCTTACATGACCTACACCGATATTTCCGTGAAGAGATTCGATCACATCCGGTGTAAATACTTCATTGCAAAGACCCATTCCCTTATGTGCGCTTACTTTTCCTTTTGGGCCTTCTGTATCACTGACTGCAATACCGCAGCTTTCCTGTCCTCTGTGCTGTAGAGCAAACAGTCCATAATAAATTGTGGAGGCAACATCATTTCCGTCAAAATCGTAAATTCCGAAAACGCCGCATTCCTCCCGCACTTCATCTCCTCTGATATCAAAGTCCATCTGATTCTGGTTCATTGGTCTTTCCTTTCCGCTTTCGCCTTTTATGTATTCAAACAATGTTAAGAGCCTATATTTTCAGCTCTGTGATACTGCCAGGAATACATTTTGCAGTGACTGCTTTTCTTGCTTTGATTATTTATAAGTCCAATCGATAAAAGAAGTCATTTTCAGTAGAAATTATAATACACGATTTTAATGAATACAAGCAAAGTGCTCATTAAAATTGCTAATGAATGAATCCGCCCTGTTCTAATCAGTCAGTTTTTGCTGCTTTTCTTCTTCCCTGATCCGGAAAAATAGAAGTTTTCCCTCTTTCAAAAAAATAGCGGCGCCTTCGTTTAAAACCGGATTTTTTGTCTCTGTTTTTTCAACATCTCCCGAATTTCCAGTTTTTTCCAGTTTGCGCTGTTCCTGTATCCATTCTTTTTTGATAAATTCTCCTTTACTGATACAGATCTCCCGCCAGCTATCCTGTCCCTTAAATGAAGACATACAAACCAGAGGCACCAGAAACAAAATGACAGACAGCTGCCATTTGCAGTTCTTTTTCTTCTTCCAGGCCTTTACTCCCGCCCTTCGCATCTTATTTAAGCGTCTTATCGCTTTTCTTTTCTTCATGGGATTCCTTTCCCACGCACTCCTGTTTTATTATAAAAAATTTTCATCGTTCCAGCAAGAGCCAAACCCCACGAAATGCCTTTTTGCGTACCAGGCCGGTTTAACAGGATTTCCCAGTACACAAAAAACTGCCAGGAAAAAGAATCTTCCTCTTTCTCCCGGCAGTTATCACACAATCCATATGGGAAGCGCTCCTTAAAGCACATCCGTTTGTCACATAAATTACTGGCCTTCCAGAGCATCTGCACCATCAGACACGCCCCGGCTCAGGTCATCTGTAAGATCATCGATCAATCCTTCACCTGTAGTCTGGGTTTCTCCATTGGTGCCGCCGGTCATAGTTCCGTTCTCTCCTTCTCCCCAGCCAGATGTCGTGTCCCCGGTAACACCATTTTCCCCATTTTCCATTCCTGCACCGTTTCCGGTTTCAGAGGCGGCTGAGGAAGTGGCACTATTCTGTCCTGTCTCATTCATATTGCCATTTTTTCTTCCTGCACAGGCAGTAAGGGATAGCGACAATATCACCAGCATGCATGCAAATAAAAACGGTCTGATCTTTTTCATAAAACATTCTCCTTTCGTTTTCCTGCTATTAGTATGTGAATATGAAGAATGCTTTATTGTGTTAAATTTTTCCTGTTTTTCACAGCACAAAAAAATCAAAAAAACGAACCATCAGCGCAAAATAGCAGTTAATCAAATTACAACTGCACAACGTCACTCATATCATACAGTCCCGGCTCTTTTCCAGCCAGAAATTTTGCTGCTTCCAGGGCGCCTTTCGCAAAAATAGCCTTGGAATAAGCTGTATGATTAAAGGTAATAACCTCATCTTTTCCGGCAAAGATTACATCATGATCTCCTACAATAGAGCCGCCGCGGACAGATGCAATACCGATTTCTTTGGGATCTCTCTTTTCATGAACGCTGCTGCGGTCGTATACATAATGATACTGATTGCCTAATGATTCATTTATGGAATCAGCCAGCGCAAGAGCTGTTCCGCTTGGAGCGTCCTTTTTCTGGTTGTGATGCTTTTCCACGATCTCAATATCAAAACCGGAACCTGCCAGCACTTTCGCTGCATCCTGAACCAGCTTTAATAAAAGATTAACACCTAAAGACATATTTGCGGAACGCAGCACTGCTGTTTTTTTCGCTGTTTCCTTTACTTTTTGGATCTGCTCCTCAGAAAGTCCGGTGGTGCAAAGTACCAAACCCAGCTGTTTTTCTGCGCAAAAATCCATAAGATGATCTGCTGCCTTTGGGGAAGCAAAATCCACTACTACATCAGCCTCTTCTTTACACTCCTCTAAAGAAGCATATACCGGATATCCATTTTCTTTATCGTTTTTAAGATCAATACCTGCAACAATCTTAAGGCCTTCCATATCTTTTGCCATTCCGGTGATGACCTGTCCCATAACACCGTTGCAGCCATGCATGATAACTCTGACCATTTTTCTTTCCTTTCTTCTGCTGTTCTGAAATTTTAACGTTTAACGCTTTTTAAGCTCACGCTCTTCTTACAGCAGTCCGTATGCCTGTAATTCTTTCTTAAGGATCTCCTGATGTTCTGGTTCCATCTCAGTTAAAGGCATTCTTAAAGGTCCAACTTCTTTTCCTAAAAGGTTCATAGCTGCCTTAACAGGAATCGGGTTTACTTCGCAGAATAAAGCATGGACCAGCGGAATTGCTTCGATCTGCAGTTTTGCGCTGCGCTTTACATCGCCTGCAAAGTATGCTGCACAGATCTCATGTGCCTTTGCCGGAGCAACGTTGGATAATACAGAAATAACGCCTTTTCCGCCTAAGGATAATAAAGGAACGATCTGATCATCATTTCCGGAATATACATCAATGCCGCCGTCTGTTATATTCATCAAAGTTGCTGTAGCAGAAAAATCGCCATTTGCCTCTTTTACACCAACAATATTATCTACATTTTTCCAAAGATGAGCAATGGTAGCCGGCTGGATCGTCACACCGGTTCTTCCGGTGATGTTGTAAAGAAGCATTGGGATCTTTACAGAGTTTGCAACTGTACTAAAATGTGCGATCAGTCCCTTCTGGGTTGCCTTATTATAATATGGAGATACTATCAGGAGACCATCTGCACCGCTCTTTTCTGCTTCCTGAGACAGATAAACAGCAGTCTCTGTACAATTAGAACCTGTACCTGCAATAACAGGGATACGTTTCTTTGTAACATCACATACAAACTTAATAACATCCAGGTGCTCTTCATGAGTCATGGTAGAAGCTTCTCCGGTAGTACCGCAGGCGATGATGGCATCTGTGCCTCCTGCGATCTGCTCTTCTACGATTTCCTCTAACTTATCATAATTTACTTCCCCATTTGCCTTAAATGGTGTGATCAGTGCAACACCAGCACCTTCAAAAATTGCCATGGTTTTTCTCCTTCTCTTCTATAACAAATATATTTTTATGTTGGAAACACGCAAACACGCGTCCCCGGATCTAACAGAGTCCTTCCTATCAAAGAAAAAGAAGAGCTGAGGTAAATGTCAGCTCTTCCAACGGTTTCGCATCTTCACGAATCTGCTCTTTCGGTAGCTCTCCATCCACCAGGATGACAGTCACAAAGCTCTTAACCCTGTGCCCAGAAAAGAGTTCTTCAGGTTTTCTCTCTTCTTCGGCGCCTCTCCCTTTCACCATGCCTTCCTCTGTGCCTGTCACATCCAGTCGGTTAATCTTGATCAGCGCAACCTCTACTCTGTTTTATGTTTTTAATATTAGCATTATCAACTGCAGATGTCAACTGTAAATGTCTGTTGCTTTTTACCAGTCGAACCGTTACTGTTCATGGGTTGCATGACCAGCAACGTCTAACCCTCACAGTGCTCATACCGGGTCTGGACCTTGGTGATCTCATCTGCATATTCATCCAGTTCCTGAGGATAAACAGTACCTGTCATGATCAGTTCTGCCTCAGACTGCCTTGCCTGACAGATCAGTGCCTTTAACTCGTCCAAAGAAATGATACCTTCATCCAGAATGCCCAGAATCTCATCCAGGATCAGGATATCACACTCTCCTGTAACCAGTACTTTTTTAGCAAAATTCAGTCCATTGCGGATATTGATCCTTGCTTCGTCTTTTTCCTCTTTTGAAAGCTGGGCGAAAAATATAGGTGATTTTTCAAAGCGGAATAATTTAAACTCCGGTTCCAGTCGTTTTATGATCCCCATTCCTTCTGTTTCCATGGAGCCCTTTAAAAACTGTACCATGATGACTGTTTTCCCTTTTAAAAGAGCGGCTACGCCTCTTCCCAAGGCACTTGCGGTCTTTCCCTTTCCAGGTCCGCAGATCACCTGTATCAGATTTTCCTTCATCATTCTGCACCTCATGTCTATTCTCTCATGTGAGCAATTTTCCAAAACCACTCTAGCACAATTTATGTAATAATGCAAATATTTCTTACAATTTCCAGTGGATTTTCCTGTCTAAATATGAAAATTTTTTTAAATTTCGTCACACTCCAACTTGCTGATAGATACCTCATAGGCAATCCGTTTCTCACATTCAGTCTCTGTGATCTTCTTTGTATACTCACGGCTCTGAACTCTTCCCCAGATACGTACCCTTGTTCCAACTTCAAATCCGGAAGCAAAGCGGGCATTGCGGCCCCAGCTGATACAGGGGATGTAATCGGACTTGCCATAAGGACGGTTCACCGCCAACAGCAGATCTGCGATCTCACGTCCCAGAGGCGTTTTTCGATAGATAGGCGCCTTGCAGATATAACCATCTAAGAAGATCTGGTTGGTCTTTGTATAGTCAGTAAATTCATCCATAAAATGAATCTCCCGTACAAACACCGATAACATCAGGCGGTTTTTTGCTCCTTCGTGACGGTTGTAGGACCTGAACTGACCAATTGCCTCCATTGTGCAGCCCTTGTAGTCCTTATGTACATCTACAAGCCGTTCAGAAACCATTAAGGGAATGATATCCGCCTGCTCACTTAAACGGTTTACTGACAACTCTACCACATAGAAACCTTCTCCAAAGACTTCATGGCTGAATGTAAAGTCTGATACGATTTCTCCGATCACGCTTACCTTGTTGTTTTCGATCATTTTTTCCGGCATAGTACTTCTCCTCTTCTTTTCCATTTTTTATTTTATTCGGGCTTTGCCTTACATAGATAATTTATGAAAAGGCCTGTACAAATAGACCGGATATGCTAAAAAATCCACCTCTTTTTTCCGACAGAAAACGACAGAAAAAAGAGATGGATATGTGCCAAAGCACATTCTTTTTTATTTTCCAAGCAGTTTCCAGATTTCATCTAATACGACGACGCTGCAGGATACCGCCAGGATCTTACACCAGAGTCCCACAGACAACGGAACGGTCTCAAATACAGCACCTCCGGCCTGTGTGATAATCATCTGCAGGATCAAAACCAGAAGAAATACACCTAACATCAGCTTATTATTAAGCAGGTTCTTATATACAGGTGTCCGGTCCAGTTCACGGCAGTTAAATGCATTAAACAGCTGAAATACAACAAACATGGTAAACAGAACCGTTGCTTCCTGCTGCGGTGCTGCTCCCAGGAAATTCGTAAAATGCTGGAGCATAAATACGATGGAAATATAAATGCCATTTACAAAAATACGAGCCATCATATCTTTGGAAATGATATTTTCATCCCTGCGTGTTGGCGGACGGTTTAAAATATCATCACGGATGGGTTCCAGTCCCAGTGTCAGTGCTGGCGGACCATCCATGATAATATTGATCCACAACAGATCAAGGGCTGTAAATGGTGCCTCAAAGCCCGCCAGAATGGAACAGACTACCACGACTACCGAGGATACATTAACCGTCAGCTGGAACTGGATAAATCGCTTGAAATTCTCGTAGATCGCCCGTCCCCACTGCACGGCTTTTATAATAGTGGAGAAAGAATCATCCAGAAGAACAATATCACTGGCCTCTTTGGTAACTTCTGTACCTGCGATACCCATGGCGATACCAACATCTGCATTCTTGATAGCAGGGGCATCGTTAATACCATCACCTGTAACTGCCACTACATTGCCCTGTGCTTTTAAGGCCTTTACCACGCGCATCTTAACAAGGGGGGTACTTCTGGCGATTACCTGGATCTTCTTAAGCACCTGTGCCAGTTCTTCATCGGACATCTTTTCAATTTCCGATGCTTCTACTGCAATATGGTCTGCATCCAGCATGTGAAGCTCGTCTGCAATGGCTCTTGCTGTTAAAATATTATCACCGGTAAGCATCTTTACTTCAATGCCTGCTTTGCGGCAGCGGCCGATGGCACCGTAAACATCCGGGCTTAATGGGTCGGAAATAACAACGAAACCATCATAAGTCAGATCTGTTTCCAGCTCTTCCTGGGTCTCTTCACCGGTATACTGAGCCAGTTTTTTATGTGCAAATGCAAGGATACGGCCTGCACGGCTCTGGAAGGAAGTGATCTTTTCTTCCAGTTTCTTCTTTTCCTCTTCCGTCAGATTGCCGGAAAGAGCCATGATCTTTTCCGGATTTCCCTTTACATAAAGCATATATCCATCTTCTGTTCGAAGGATGGTGCTCATATCCTTTTTCTGGGAGGAGAAAGGGAATATATGGGCAACATCTGCTTTTTCTCTCTTATCAGCATAATCCCAGCCTGCTTTTCTTGCTGCAACTAAAAGAGCACATTCTGTAGGGTTGCCGATAAAGCTGTCTTTTCCTTCTTCTATAGTCACATTGGCATTGCTGTTAATACAGAAGTTTTCCAGAAGACAGACATCTGTAAGCTTTTCCGGTTCCAGCAGTTCTCCCTTTGTATAAACCTGCTGTACGGTCATTTTATTCTCTGTAAGAGTTCCTGTTTTGTCAGAGCAGATGATATTGATGCAGCCTACTGTCTCACAGGCGATCATTTTCTTTACCAGGGCATTTTCACGGGACATTTTAATAATGTTTAATGCCAGGGATACCGCTACAATGGTAGGAAGTCCTTCTGGAACTGCTGCTACGATCAGGACAATACTGGTAATAAATGCATCTGATACTGTTTCCCAGTTCATAGTATGGGACATAGCAAAACCAATGATCTGGATGGCAAATACGATAAATGCTGCTGTTGCACCCAGTACAGTAATGGTCTTTCCCAGACGGTCCAGCTTTTCCTGAAGAGGTGTGGTGTCTTTTTCAATGGATGACAATTCTTTTGCGATCTGTCCAAACTCTGTATTATTTCCAACGGCAGTTACCACTGCTTTTCCTGTACCGCTTGAAACAAAGCATCCGGAATACAGCATATTCTTCCGTTCTGCCACAGGTGTGGACAGCGGACAGACTGCATCAGCGTCTTTTGGCGCAGGAAGGCTTTCCCCTGTGAGAGAAGATTCATCTGCGCTGAGATCATTACTTTCTAACAGCCTGGCATCTGCTACCAGCTTGTCTCCTGTTTCTACTAACAGAATATCTCCTACCACAATATCCTTCTGTGGGATCAGCTGAGGTGCATCATCTCTTAATGCCTTTACCAGTGTATCTTCATTGATGCGGTTTAATGCCTCAAAAGCCTTGGCACTTTTTCCTTCTGTGATAATGGTAATAACCACGGATAATGCGATGGCCGCAAAAATACCGGCACATTCCAGGAAATTATACTCGCCTCCCGTCATATAGCGGGCAATATTCACGCCCAATGTGATCACTGCCGCAAAGATCAGCATCAAAAGCATAGGTTCTGTGGAAGCATCCCAGATCTTTTTTAACAGAGATTCATGGCTTTCCCTGATAAAGGTATTGGCCCCGTATTTTTTGCGGAACTGCTCTGCCTGTTCTTTCGTCAGGCCGCTGCTGCCGTCTGAATGCAGTTCAGAAAGCACCTGCTCTGGCGTTTTCGTGTAAGCGTCTTTCATGTCTCTCATCTCCTTGTGATTTATATGTACTCTCGGAATCTTCAAAAAACATTCATAATCCTTTTATTTTTCTTTGAATAATGGCTTCTTACTCATGTTTTTGATCCTGTATTATCATATGAAAAAGAATGTGCCTTGGCACATTCTCGCGCCGAGCGCGGTCGCTTGCGACAAACTTCCTCATCGCGCGAGTGCGCATCGTTGGCACAAAGTGCCTTTTTGTGTACTAGGAAATTCCGTTGGAATTTCCTAGTACATAAAAAAACGAGACATCATGTATGACTAATAAGCCATACATGAGTCTCGTTTTTTAAGACAAGCCAGGTCCTTGACCAGTATGTTGACTTGTCACACTGCCTTTTCAGACAATGCCACTACTCCCTCAGTTGGGTATTGTATTGTGTATGCACTTTCTTTTATTTATTCTTAAAAGAAGCTCTCTTACGAAGAGTTGGATCCAGGATCTTCTTACGGATACGCAGGCTCTCAGGAGTTACTTCCAGAAGCTCATCTGTATCGATAAAGTCCAGGCACTGCTCCAGACTCATGATCTTAGGAGGAGTCAGCTTTAATGCCTCATCTGCGCTGGAAGAACGGGTATTGGTCAGCTTCTTGGTCTTGCACACATTGATCTCAACGTCTTCAGCCTTCGGACTCTGTCCGATGACCATACCAGAATATACTTTAACACCAGGTCCGATAAACAGTGTACCTCTTTCCTGTGCATTAAACAGACCGTAAGTAATAGACTCACCAGCCTCAAATGCGATCAGGGAACCGGTCTGGCGGTAAGCGATGTCACCCTTGTACTCAGCATAACCGTCAAAAATTGTATTTAAGATACCATTACCCTTTGTATCAGTCATAAAATCGCCTCTATAGCCGATCAGACCTCTGGACGGAATGGAGAATTCCAGTCTGGAATAGCCGCCTGCTGCCTGGCTCATGCCCTGAAGAGCACCCTTTCTGGAAGTCAGCTTCTGGATAACAACGCCGGTATATTCTTCCGGAACATCAATGTATGCTAATTCCATTGGCTCTAACTTGCGGTTGCGCTCATCATATTTGTAAAGTACCTCTGCCTTGCTTACTGCAAACTCATATCCTTCACGACGCATATTTTCGATCAGGACAGACAGATGCAGCTCACCACGGCCGGATACCTTGAAGCAGTCTGCAGAATCTGTTTCCTCTACACGAAGGCTGACGTCTGTATTTAACTCACGGAACAGTCTGTCTCTTAAGTGACGGGAAGTAATGAATTTTCCTTCCTGGCCAGCTAACGGGCTGTCATTTACCATGAAATACATAGCAATGGTCGGTTCAGAGATCTTCTGGAACGGGATTGCTTCCGGATTTTCCGGAGAACAGATGGTATCTCCAATGTGGATATCTGCAATACCGGAAATAGCTACGATAGAACCGATCTCTGCCTTCTGTACTTCTACTCTCTTTAAACCGTCAAACTCATACAGCTTGCCGATCTTGATCTTTTTGAATTTATCAGGATCATGATGGTTTACCAGAACACATTCCTGATTAACTCTTAAGCTTCCGTTGTCGATCTTACCAACACCAATACGGCCTACAAACTCATTGTAGTCAATGGTACTGATCAGAACCTGGGTTGGTGCTTCCGGGTCACCTTCCGGAGCCGGGATATGCTTAACAATGGTCTCAAAGAGAGGTCCCATATCATTATTTGTATCATCTAATTCATATCTTGCAAAACCTGCTCTTGCAGATGCATAGATAAACGGGCAGTCTAACTGCTCATCAGAAGCGTCCAGATCCATCATCAGTTCCAGAGTCTCATCAATAACTTCTGCCGGTCTTGCTTCCGGACGGTCGATCTTGTTGATGCAGACGATAACGGAAAGGTCTAATTCCAGAGCTTTCTGAAGCACGAACTTTGTCTGAGGCATAGGGCCTTCGTAAGCATCCACTACCAGTACAACACCATTTACCATTTTAAGTACACGCTCTACTTCGCCGCCGAAATCAGCATGTCCTGGTGTGTCGATGATATTGATCTTTGTATCTTTATAGTATACAGCAGTATTCTTGGAAAGGATCGTGATACCTCTCTCACGTTCAATATCGTTAGAGTCCATTACACGTTCCTGAACTTCCTGGTTTGCACGGAATACACCGCTCTGTTTCAACAGCTGGTCTACCAGAGTTGTTTTACCATGGTCTACGTGGGCGATAATGGCAATGTTTCTTACATCTTCTCTTTTTGTCTTCATAGTGATTATCTTCCTTTTATATATACGAATCTTTTTGTCTCAGCCACAATTTTGTAGTATATCATTCCCTTATACAGAATGCAAGGTTTTTTTATAATAATATCAGCTCTCCCCCGCACTTTCCGTAATATACTTCCCCGTCTGTGCGGATCAAAGCTCTGCCGTTTGTACTATCTATCAGTTTCGCCTTAAAACTTTCCTCCTGTTCTTCAGGAACCAGAAAGATAAATACCACTTTATCAGTATACTGACTGTCCAGTGTATCAATGCCTTCCTGAGCTGCAAGATACTGGATCTTTCCCACACCGTTATAATCTGTGGTCACTTCCATGCGAATGCCCTGCTTTTTCTCCAAGATCTGCGCATTTTCAAGTCCTTCTTTCACTGCACCTGAATAGGCTCTTACCAGACCGCCGGTACCAAGAAGTGTGCCTCCGAAATATCTTGTGACCACTGCACACACATCCATAAGACCTTCTCCCATAAGGACATCCAATATCGGTTTTCCCGCTGTCTGTGAAGGCTCCCCGTCATCACTGCACCTGGCAGCAGGCGTTGCTCCTTCGCCTTTAATAATGTAGGCATAGCAGTTGTGCCTTGCATCCCAGTATTTCTTTCTGGTCTCTTCTACAAAAGCCAGAGCCTCTTCCTCTGACTTTACCGGACGGATCTGGGCAATAAACCGGGACTTTTTCTCCACCAGTTCTCCCGTTCCTTCCTTATATATAATCTTACAGTTTTCTGCCACTTTATACGCTCCTTATAAAAATATTCATATCTATCATCATAATATAAACATAAGAAGCTTGCAAGGGGTACTGTTCGCATTGCTGGTCATGCAGCGCATGAACAGCACCCCCTTTTCATTTTCTGAAAATTGTTGTATAATCGTAGGAGTTTCATCGGCTGTTTTCTGTTCAAATGTTATAGTTCAGCCTGCCGACATACTACCATAAAGGAGATCATATGAACTACGGACAATATGAGACTGAGCGACGGCTTAAGTCCCTTTCATCGAAAACCAGGAAATACACATCCAGACTTGTTTTTAATATTTTCAAGGCATTTTTTATCCTGTTCCTTTTTCTGGCAGTTGCAGGAGCGGCTGTAGGATTTGGAATGATCAAGGGTATTATTGATAATGCCCCTACTGTGGATATTATGAATATCCAGCCGGATCGTTTTGCCACTACAGTCTTTGATGCGGAAGGAAATCTTACAGAAACCCTTGTCACCAGCGGTTCCAACCGTGAATCGGCAACTTATGAAGAGCTTCCTGAAAATCTGGTCAATGCCTTTGTTGCCATTGAAGATTCCCGTTTCTGGACTCATGACGGTATTGATCTGCGCTCTATTGCCAGAGCTGTAAAAGGTGTGGTCAGCGACGACTATTCCGGCGGCGGAAGTACCATTACCCAGCAGCTCATTAAAAATAATATTTTTTCCGGCGGCATGGAGACAAGCTGGGGTGCCCGCATTGAGCGAAAACTTCAGGAACAGTATCTTGCTGTCCAGCTGGAGAAAAATTCCGGTTTAAGCAAAGAAGAAACAAAGAAAACCATTATCACCAATTATCTGAACACCATCAATCTGGGCAGCAATACCCTGGGAGTTAAGGTAGCAGCGCGCCGGTATTTTAATAAAGACGTTTCTGACCTTACTCTTGCAGAATGTACGGTCCTTGCATCTATTACCTCCAATCCTTCCCGATATAATCCCATTACCAATCCTGAAAACAACAATACCAGACGACAGATCGTCCTTCAGAATATGGTAGACCAGAATTATATCTCAAAAGAACAGATGGAAGACGCTCTTTCTGATGATGTATATGACAGGATCCAGAACGTAAATACAGCTGCTAAGGAAACCAGTTCCCATTACAGCTATTTTACAGATGAACTGATCGATCAGGTAACTGAGGCCTTAATGAAAAAATTAGGCTATACAGAAAGCCAGGCAAGCAATCTGGTATACTCCGGCGGCCTTAAGATCTACACCACCCAGGATCCAAAGATCCAGGCCATCGTAGATGAAGAGGTAAATGATCCTGGCAATTATACAGTAGCGAAGTATTCTGTGGAATACCGTCTTTCTGTCAACCATGCAGACGGCACCACACAGCATTATTCCGAAGAGAATTTACGTGCTTACCGCAAAAACACCTTGGGAGACACCGCATTTGAAGGCCTTTATAACAGCAAAGAAGAAGTTCAGGCAGACATTGACCAATACAAGGCATGGCTTTTAAAAGACGGCGATGATGTGATCGCAGAACGTCAGAACCTGATTCTGCAGCCACAGGCTTCTTTCTTTATCATGGATCAGCATACTGGTGAGGTAAAAGCTCTTTCCGGCGGCCGCGGTGAAAAAACTGCCAGCCGTACTTTAAATCGTGCCACCAATGTTTACCGCCAGCCTGGTTCTTCTTTCAAGGTACTGACTGCTTTTGCTCCTGCTATTGATACCTGCGGAGCCACACTTGGAACTGTTTACTATGATGCCCCTTATACCATCGGCAACAAAACATTCCGCAACTGGTGGGGAGAAAGCCGTGGATTTACCGGATATTCCAACATCCGTGAAGGCATTATCTACTCTATGAATATTATTGCAGTACGTACTTTAATGGAAACAGTTACTCCTCAGCTTGGTGTAGAATATGCAGAAAATATGGGTATCACCTCTCTTACCAAAGATGACCTGGGCGCTGCTCTCTCACTGGGCGGCATTACAAAGGGTGTTTCCAACATGGAACTGACCGCTGCCTATGCCGCAATTGCAAACGGCGGTGTTTACACCACCCCAAGATTTTTCACAAAGATCCTGGATCATGACGGCAAAGTACTGATCGACAATGAACCTGAGACCAAACAGGTATTAAAAGACTCCACCGCTTTCCTGCTGACAGATGCCATGTCTGAATCCATGAAAGCAAACCGGAAATTTGCCCGCTCCGGCGTATCCATTAACTCCACCAGTACCCGCGCAGCTCTTACAGGTATGTCTGCAGCAGGAAAAAGTGGTACTACTACCAGCAACAATGACGTATGGTTCGTAGGCTTTACCCCTTATTACACAGCAGGTGTCTGGGGCGGCTGTGACAACAACCAGAAGTTAAAACATGGAAATGTGGATAACGGCGGAACTTCTTTCCACAAGGATATCTGGCGCAACATCATGAACCGGGTACATGAAGGTCTGGAAGATTCTGGATTTACAGTTCCTGACAGCATTGAAACCGCTGAAATCTGCCGCAAATCCGGCAAACGTGCTGTATCCGGCGTATGTGACCACGATCCAAGAGGCGATGCAGTTTATACCGAATATTTTGCAAAAGGAACGGCTCCTACGGAAGTATGTGATAAACATGTAGCCGTAAGTGTCTGCGCAGATTCTGGAAAGCGTTCTACCGAATTCTGTCCTAACAAAACAACAAAAGTATGTATGGTACTTCCGGAAGGGGAAGAGAATCTGGCAACTGACGACTCCGTTTTCTCTATCCCGGACTACTGCACGATCCACAGCCATAACTCCACCATCATCTCACCTACCATTGAGGATGACATAGTCACCCCGGGAGGCAGCGAAACTACCGCGCCTACCAGAGCAACCGTAGTTCCTGTAGGACCTGGATACCAGCCTTCTACAGCACCAGAATGGGAATATACCGGACCTGGAGCAAGACATTAACTTCGGTCTATCCAAGGATATATCCAATCTCTTTTACGCCTTACTCAGAACCAGATTTTAGGGACTGAGGGGACTGTTTTTAAATACAGACCCCATCAGTCCCCTTTTTTATTTTCTTATTTCATTTTCGGTTTAAAGACCAGTGATGCCAGATATCCAAATACAAGTGCTGCACTGATTCCTCCGGAAGCTGCCGTAAAGCCTCCTTTAAAGGCTCCTATTACACCTTCCTCGTCTACTGCCTTTTTTACGCCCTGCCACAGAGTATTTCCAAAGCCCAAAAGAGGAACACTTGCTCCTGCTTTAGCCCACTCTTTAAATGGCTCATAAATGCCAGCTGCACCTAAAATGGCTCCGGTTACTACTAAAAGGACCATAATACGGCCGGGCATCATTTTGGTCTTTTCCATTAAGATCTGCACCAGGGCGCAGATCACTCCTCCTGCAAAAAACGCTCTTATATAATCCATTTCCATATACCGCCTTTCATCTACTTCATTGGCTTTCCCTTGTTTTACTTTATATTCCCATATATTCCAATATTACCCCATGGGCGATCCCCGGTATGGTCTGACCTTCGTTAAAACTGACTGTAGAAAGCAAAGCACCTGTTGGAATAAAAAGGACTCTCTTCCAAATACCTGCCTGGATATTTGGCAATATTAGCGCTCCAAGGACTAATGCACTGCAGCCGCAGCCGCTTCCTCCTGCATGGGTATCCTGTTTCCCACTGTCATAGATCTCCATGCCGCAGTCCATTAAAAATGGTTCCGCTTCCAGTCCCTCTTCTTTTAGCAGATCTGCCAGAGCCTGTTTTCCAATTTTTCCCAGATCACCGGTAATGATCTTGTCATACCAGCCCTTTTCCAGCTGTTCCTTTGTGATCTCAAGATCTTTCAAATTCTGCATAACCGTATGAAAAGCTGCCGGTGCCATGGCCGCTCCCATATTCATGGAATCTCTGATCCCTGCATCCACAACCTGACCTGTGGTGAGCCCTGCGATCTTTGCGATCCCTTTTTCTCCATATTTTCCCACTACTGCCGCCCCGCAGCCTGTTACCGTCCATGTAGCGGATTTGGGCCGCTGATTTCCATAAGCAAGAGGAAAACGGAATTCTTTTTCCGCTGTGGCAAAGTGGCTGGAAGCCATGGCCAGCACATTTTTCCCATATCCTCCATTTACAGTCATTGCACCAAGCCCTAATGCTTCTCCCATGGTAGAACAGGCTCCATAGAGTCCGAAAATAGGGATTTTCAGGCTTCCGGTCCCAAATGAGGTTGCGATCAGCTGGCCCAAGAGATCACCTGCAAAACAGTAATCCACCTGATTTTCTGTAAGGTCAGCCTTTGTTATGGCCATTCTGGCCGCCTTTTCCTGTATGGCGCTTTCTGCTTCTTCCCAGTTCTCCTTTCCCATTTTGTCATCCTGCTCCACAATGTCAAACAGCGTTCCCAAAGGTCCTTCCCCTTCTTTTGTCCCCGCTACAGAAGCCATACTTCTGATCACCGGCGGATGTTCGAATAAAATAGTGGATCTTCCTCGTTTCTGCTCCATACCATTTCCAGCCTTTCTCTTTTTCTTTATTTTTAGCATGGCTGTTTCACATCAAAAATATTCTGGTTACAGTTCAGCCTTGCGAAGATTTAGAGTCAAAAGTACGTTGAAAACTTGTTTTCATAAGTGCTTTTGGCGCTAAATCTTCATAAGGCTGAACTGTAACATATTCTGCGAAAAAGGTTATGGAGGATCTATGATAATACAAAAAAGCCGCTGCAAAGGATTTTTTCCCTTACAGCGGCCTTTCATGCCTTTTTTATTTTCTGAAAGCAAAACCTGTTCCAAAATCAGGCTTCTGCCTCTTCATATTCTTTTCTCTTTTCCTGGTCATTTAACAGATTGGTCATGCTCTTTAAGCTGATGCCCAGTGTTGATGTATTGTGCAGCAGCGCAGAGGTAGCAGGCGCGATCACACCGGCAACGCCTAAAAGGATCAATCCTAAGTTAAATCCGATAACAAAGCGGTAATTTCCATGGATCCGCTTCATCAGACCATTGCTGATTGCCTTTAATGTAACCAGCTGATACAGATTTTCCTCAGAAATAGTAATATCTGCGATCTCTCTTGCGATCTCAGCACCTTCGCTGATCGCAATACCTACATCAGCTGCAGAAAGTGCAGGGGAATCATTGATTCCGTCACCGATCATAATAACCTTGTGGCCAAGAGACTTTTCACGCTCTACAAATCCGGCTTTATCTTCTGGAAGTACCTCTGAGAAGTACTGGTCAACACCTACTTTTTCAGCAATCGCTCTTGCGGTTCTCTCACTGTCACCGGTCATCATAACGATCTTCTTAATGCCAAGGTGTTTTAAAGCTTCAATCGTATCCTTTGCCTCCGGACGAAGAGGATCTTCAATGAGGATAACTGCTGCCAGTTTTCCGCCGATTGCCATATACAGATGAGAATAATAAGGCGGCAGTTCATCAAATGCCTGTTTATGCTCTTCTGGGATCGTACACTTTTCATCATCAAATACAAAATGATGGCTTCCGATGACAACACGTTCCTCATTAACATAGGTTGCAATACCATGTGCCACAATATAGTCAACCTTTGAATGCATCTCTTCATGGACAAGCTTTCTCTTTACAGCTTCTTTCACAACTGCATTGGCCATAGAATGCGGGAAGTGTTCCTCAAGGCAGGCAGCAATTCTTAAAATCTCATTTTTAGTCATATCGTTAAACACAACGATATCAGCCAGTACCGGCTCTGCCTTTGTAAGAGTACCGGTCTTGTCAAATACAATGGTGTGTGCCTCAGATACAGCTTCTAAGAACTTTCCGCCCTTTACAGTGATACGGTGGCTGTTTGCCTCACGCATAGCGGAAAGAACAGATAACGGCATTGCAAGCTTCAATGCGCAGGAGAAGTCTACCATCAGAATCGACAATGCTTTGGTAGAGTTGCGGGTAAGCAGCCAGGTAAGCGCTGTTCCGCCAAGACTCCATGGAACCAGAGCATCTGCCAGACTTGCAGCCTTTCCTTCTACCGATGATTTTAATTTTTCTGAATCCTCGATCATCTTTACAATACGCTCAAAGCGGGTAGAACCTGCTGCATGTTTAACTTTAAGGGTGATCTCTCCCTCTTCCACTGCTGTTCCTGCATAAACATAAGAACCTGCTTCCTTCTTTACAGGAACTGACTCACCGGTCATGGAAGCCTGATTTACCATAGCTTCTCCGGTTACAACTTCGCCGTCTAACGGGATCACATTTCCAACATGGACTGTTACAAGATCTCCTTCTTTAATATTGGAAACAGGAACTAAAACTTCTGTACCATCTACATTCTGCCATACCTTTTCAATATTTAAAGACATGCTTCTTGCCAGGTCGCCTACAGATTTCTTATGAGTCCATTCCTCTAACAGCTCGCCAATTCCAAGTAAGAACATAACGGAACCAGCTGTATCAAAGTCGTTTCTTATAATAGAAACAGTGATGGCCGTTGCATCTAAGACTTCTACCTCCAGCTTGCCCTTAAGCAGGCAGCGGATACCCTTAAATACATAGTGGATCGCTTTTGCTGTAGTATAAGCAGCTCTTAACCAGAATGGGAAACAGGTCTTTGTAACCACTCGCACAGCCACATGTTTAAACAGCTTTTCCTGATACTCTCTGTTTAAGCCACGTCCGCTGTTTACCGGTACGATCTCCTCTAATTCCTCATTCTCATAAGAAAAGGTCCTGATGCCTTCCAGGATCTCTTTTCTGTCACCTTTATAAAGAATAACTGCGTCTGCCGTCCGTTCATACACTTTTGCATTCTGTACACCTGGAAGTGTTTCAAGGTAATACTGAAGCAGATCAGCCTGACGCAGGCTCATAATTCCTTTCTGGAATACATGGATACGGAATCTTCCGTTTATCTCATGTTTAATAGAAAATTTCATACGTATATCACTCCTGCAAAAGAAAGCCCGGGAAGTGTTTCTCCCCAGGCCCCCTATTAGTTTTTAATTAAGCCTCAGCGGTTGCTGCTTCTTCTTCCTTGAAAGACTCTTCTGCCTGGCTCTCATCCTCGAAAACTTCTTCTTTATTTCTCTGCTCGTTGATTTCCTTTGCTTCTGCAAGGATATCCTCTGCATTTTCCTGAATATTAGTTGCAGTAGTCATAACGCAATCCTTTGCACGAAGGCCTGCTGCCAGACAATTAATATAGAACTTTTTAGCATCCTTGCTTCCTAAAACCTTAACACCAGCTGTACCAAACAGTACACCGCTTGCAAATAAACCAATCTTCTTAACTTTACCGATATCTAACATCATATTTTTATCCTCCTTAAATTGTCAGGTGTTTTTATATTTATTTTTTACATTTGATACTTTAGCAAATACATCTGTGGTTAGTCAATTCCAACATTTCTCAATAAGTTTCCTATATTCATAAGGCAGATGCGCGGCTGAACTGCAGCGTACCTTTGATCTGGTTATACTTTGATCCTGAAAGCGATCTCTTTTCCCACTGCCATCTTTCCTTTTTTGGTGCCAATGATCAGGTCTCCCATACAGTTTTGGATCACTGTAATACGGCTTCCTTCTTTAATATTGTGTTCTTCCATCCATTCTGCGATTTTTGCACCTGCTGTCATCCATTTTATGGTGCAGATCTCACCAGGCTTTATTTCTGTTAATGCCTGCATATAAATGCCCCCTAATCTGATCCATGTATTCTGGGAATACATATTAACGTTGACTAACTTAAGTTATTCGTAACTAATATTTTCAGTTAATTACCTTTGTTGTACTAATATTGTATTCCGTTTTTCCTCAGTTAGTCAATTATAAATTGCTTTTATTTTCTGCAAAATGAGTTATACTGTTATTAAATCTTACAAACATGATTCAGGAGGATAAATACAAATGAAAAAACCTGTGATCGGCATCCTTGGTGCCCACATGTCAAATAACGGCGGCCCGGCTCCGGTACCTGCTGACTATGTAAATCATTCTTACTGTGCAGGTGTGGAAAATGCAGGAGGTATTCCTGTTCTTCTGCCTGTTTTAAAGGATCCCAAAGATTCAGATCCGTTGCTGGCCATGTGTGACGGACTTCTGATTCCCGGCGGTGTAGATGTAGATCCGCGTTTTTATAATGAAGATCCATCTGCACTTTTAGGCTCTATAGACTCAGCCATGGATCTTTTCTGGATCCACGCTGCAAAATACGCTTTAGAGCACAAAATGCCGGTCCTTGGTATCTGCCGCGGACTGCAGCTTGTAAATGTAGCTTTTGGCGGCAGCCTCTATCAGGATCTTTCCTATATGAACCCGGATCATATGCTCCACTCCCAGAAGCAGAACCGGGATCAGCTGATCCATCAGGTCAGCGTGGATGCTGACAGTTATCTGGCTTCTGTTTTAGGCACTGGATCTGTATATACCAATACCATGCATCACCAATGTGTAAAAACACCGGGAGAAGGATTAAAGATCACTGCACGCACTGCAGACGGTATCCCGGAAGCTATGGAAACAGCTGATGGTCAGTTTATCCTGGTGCAGTGGCATCCGGAAGAACTTCAGGACAGCGAACCTCGTATGCGTGGACTGTTTAAAGATCTGGTAGAAAAAGCAGCCAAATAAAGCAGAACAAAAAACGGATCTGATATAAAAAGCAGCATACCCAGTCTTCTGAACTTATTTCAGAAGCAGGTATGCTGCTTTTTTCACTTATACTAAAAACAAACACCAAACAGGCACTGTTACCAGGGAAAGCAATGTAGTAGATACAACGCAGCGGGTAGCAAATGTTTCATCTTTTTTATACTTAGAGGCTATGATCGCTGTAGTGCTGGCTGCCGGCATTGCCGCCAATACTACAGACACACCTGTTACCAGCTCATCTACTGCCGCAAGCCTGCATCCGATATACACCAGCAACGGGATAAATACCAGACGTATAAATCCATAGTAAATGGTGTCACGATCCACTATTTCTGTCAGTTTTACTCTTGATAAGATCACACCTACCAGGGACATTGCCAGAAATGTATTTGCACCGGCTATATTTTTTATGGTCACGTTCAGAACTCCCGGAAGCTGTATCTGGGTCACCATCATAATAAATCCGATCACTACAGCAAGAATACATGGATGAGTAGCTACTTTTTTGCAGAGCGTTTTCTTATCCGGTGCCTCTGTAAAATAAGTAAGGCCTACAGACCACATGAAAATACGCTGGGGGATCACATAAATGGATGCATACATCATTCCCATCTGTCCGAAAATCCCTTCCGCAATAGGATTTCCCAGAATTCCTGCATTAGAACAGATCGTAGCGTACTGCAGTACCTTTTTTCTGCTCTCGCCATAATGATTATAAAGGAACATTCCAAGAATGGAACTTCCGATCTGGATCACAACTCCTGCTATGGCGATCGTCATACAGGAAATGAGGATCTGATGGTTAAATTCGATCTGGAATGATTTCAGTATGCTTCCAGGAAGAGTGACATAGATCACCAGGTCTGTAAGGAGATTCTTTCCTTTATCATCCACCAGCCCCTTCTTCCCGAAAATATAGCCGATAAGCATAGTCAGAAACAGCATTCCCTGTGTCTGAAATAAGCCGGAAAAACTCATAAGAATTACCTCTATTCTTCTCTTTTGTCTGATGGCATGTAAGCCAATCCGGCTTTTATTCTAGCACACACTATATTTGTAAAACAAGTACCTGTTTGATCTGTTCGTTTCACTTATTTTGGTTAAACGCGCCAAAACCTGGGAATGCAGCAGCTGCTCCCAGCTCTTCCTCAATACGCAGCAGCTGATTGTATTTAGCTACTCTCTCACTTCTGCTTGGTGCACCGGTCTTGATCTGGCAGGTGTTTAATGCTACAGCCAGGTCTGCAATGGTGGTATCCTCTGTTTCGCCGGAACGATGAGATGCGATAGCTGTATAACCAGCCTTATGAGCCATCTTGATTGCCTCAAGTGTTTCAGAAACGCTGCCGATCTGATTTAACTTGATCAGAATAGAGTTGCCGCAGCCAAGGCTGATACCTTTGGACAGACGCTCTGTATTGGTTACAAACAGGTCATCACCAACTAACTGAACCTTGTCTCCCAGTTCCTTCGTCATCAGCTGCCAGCCTTCCCAGTCTTCCTCATCCAGACCATCTTCAATGGAATAGATCGGATATTTCTCACAAAGATCTTTCCAGTGCGCGATCAGTTCCTTAGAAGTAAACTTCTTTCCGCACTTAGGAAGGATATATTCTCCCTTTGTGCTGCCTTTCCACTCACTGGAAGCTGCATCCATAGCCAGTACAAAGTCTTTTCCAGGCTCATAACCTGCACGCTTTACTGCCTCTAAAATACACTGGATCGCTTCTTCATCGCTTCCAAGATCTGGTGCAAAACCGCCCTCATCACCAACAGAAGTTGCCAGTTTTCTTTCTTTTAACAATGCTGCCAAAGCATGGAATACCTCTGCACACCAGCGCAGTCCTTCTTTAAAACTTGGAGCGCCTGCAGGCATGATCATAAATTCCTGAACATCTACTGTATTGGCCGCATGAGCACCACCATTTAAAATATTCATCATAGGAAGTGGCAGTTTGTTTCCATTGACTCCCCCAAGGAAACGATACAGCGGGATCTGAAGTGCATTAGCTGCTGCCCTTGCACTTGCAATGGATACAGCCAAAATAGCATTTGCGCCTAATTTTGATTTATCTTTCGTTCCGTCTGCCTTGATCATAGCACGGTCTACAGCATAAACATCTGAAGGATCCATTCCCTTTAACACCTGAGAAATGACTGTATTTACATTTTCAACTGCTTTTAAAACACCTTTTCCGCCAAAACGGCTCTTGTCACCGTCCCGCAGCTCTAGGGCTTCAAATTCACCTGTGGACGCTCCGCTTGGGGCAGTTCCTCTTCCCACGATTCCGTCTGTAAGATAAACTTCTGCCTCTACAGTAGGATTGCCTCTTGAATCAATGATCTCTCTTCCGATTACTTTTTCGATTTCCAAATGCTTCATAATTTTGTCCTTTCTGGCAACGGAATTTTCCCTCTGCCGCTTATCATGCGCTCTGGAGGGAATTGGCCATGATCGATTCATGTTAGTTAGTTAGTTATTTCTAACCGTTAATATTTTAGCATAGCAGCGATGCAAACGCAATGCAGCTTATAGGGAAGTTTTTTCGTTACCGCACATGAGCAGGCACTTTGGGAACCGAAAGTTCCCTGCGATAACATAATGACAACGAAAAAAAGCAGGGCCTCCTGTGTATAGGTTGCCCTGCTCCATTGGATTTATTCTATTTGCTTTTTCTAAAAAAAGTGTTCCTTATTCTCCCAGCGTATAATTTCCATTTCCCTCTGCCACAATACAGCTGTTGAAAAATTCCGTTGCAGCCTTGATCAGATAACAGGTATCTTTTACACCTGCTGTCTCATAAGGAGAGTGCATTGCAAACTGTGGAAGTCCAATATCTACCGTATTTAAAGAAACATGAGCATTGGAAATATTTCCCAGCGTTGAACCGCCTGCAATGTCGGAACGATTGGTAAAGGTCTGTACCGGAACCTGTACTTTTTTGCACAATGCCTTGAAAACGGCTGCTGAAACAGCATCAGTGGTGTATTTCTGGTTTGCATTATATTTGATCACGATGCCTTCGTTGATTGCCGGACGATTAGTCGGATCTGCTACATCTGCATGGTTTGGATGTACTGCATGAGCATTGTCGGCAGAGATCATAAAGCTGGAAGCAACTGCCATAAGATACTGTTCTCTGGTTCGTCCCAAACTGTCGTTAATGCGCTCTAAAACATCCTTTAAAAAGGTAGAATCTGCGCCCTGTTTCGTTCCGCTTCCGACTTCTTCGTTATCAAAGATAGCAGCCACAGATACACTGGCACCATTCTCTCCTTCGATCACTGCTTTTACAGAAGAAAATGCGCACTGCAGATCATCCAGTCTTCCACAGGACAGGAACGTCTCATCTGCTCCCCAGATGGTTCCCGGCTGACGGTTATATAAGAACAGATCATGTCCTAAAATATCCTCTTCTTTTACGCCTGCAGCTTTCGCGATCAGAGACATAAATGTTCCTTTTGCTTCCATGCTGCCAAATACAGGAAGCATGTCTTTTTGCGCATTATAAGCATAACCGTCATTTACCTGACGGTTCATATGGATTGCCAGATTAGGGATCATCACCAGATCACGATCTACATTTACCAGCTTGGAAACCAGACGGTTTCCCTCCGATACAACCAGTCTTCCTGCAATGGATAATGGTCTGTCAAACCATGGAGCACAGATCATACCGCCATATTTTTCTACATTTAACTTAATGCAGCCAGCTGCTTCCATCTCTGGATTTTCCTTGATCTTAAAAGTTGGGGAATCGCTGTGGCTTGCCATGATCTGGAATCCTTTAAAATCCTTTCCCGGCACTTTAAAGGCGATCACTGAAGACTGATTACGGGTCACAAAATAGCGGCCGCCTGCTTTAAGCTCCCAGCATTCTTCCTCTTTTACTTCTGTAAAACCTGCTGCTGTAAGCATATCTGTTATATTTTTCACTGCATGGAAACAGGAAGGGCTGTTCTGTAAAAATGCAAGCAGTTCTTTTGCTGTTTCGTTGTAGTTTTCTCTTGTTAATTCCATAGTGTTAAAAATCTTCTCCTTAATTAACTTTTAAATATCACTTTCAAAAACCACGCCTGCACAGGCAGGCGGGTATGTACTCTTGTTATTTTTCTTTCATATAAGCCACTGCCTTGGAAAGCCCCATGCTGTTGGACCCCTTAAACAGCAGGCAGTCACCGGAAATTACATGGTCATCTAACCATTTTTCCAATTCTTCCAGACTTTCCACTTCTGTCAGCGGAATATCTCCCCCAGCCGTCTTTAAGCCAGTTCCGATCTCTTTTGCCAGCTCTCCGTAAAGAACTGCCTGATCTGTTGGATGTTCTTTTAAGAAAGCGCCCACTTCCTGATGGAATTTTACAGTGTCAGGCCCTAATTCTTTCATATCTGCAAGAACAGCGATCCGCTTTCCCTCACAAGGCAGAGAGCCAAGCACTTCAATTCCTGCTTTCATGGAAACAGGGCTTGCATTATAGCTGTCATCGATCACCGTTACACCATTCAGATGTAAGATCTGCTGACGGCCCTTAAAGCCTTCAAAACGGCAAAGGGGCTCTGCTGCTTTTTCCATAGAAATACCATATTCTCCGGCAACAGCTAAAGCTGCCAGTGCATTCTGTACCATATGGTTGCCCATGACCTGCAGACGCAGCTGCACTCTTTCTTCTCCATGGACTGCCGTAAACACAGGATACCCATCTTCTAAATGAAGATCTTCTCCTCTGTAATCACAGCCTTCAGAAAGTCCATACAAAACCTTCTTTCTGCCGCCCTGGGGAACTACATTTCTAAGAAGAGGATCATCTCCATTCAAAAATAAAGTACCATCCTCCGGCATTCCATCCTGGATATGCAGTTTTTCTTTTAAAATATTCTCCTGAGAACCTAACTGTTCAATATGAGCCACCCCAATATTGGTCATAACTGCGCAGTTGACCTTGGCTACATTGGCAATACGGGTCATTTCTCCCGGCTCACTCATTCCCAGCTCGATCACGCCGATCTCCGCATTTTCCGGTATCTCTGCAATGGTAATAGGAACTCCCACCTGACTGTTGCTGTTTCCAGGTGTCTTGTATACAAGAAAACCGGCACTTAAAGCAGCAGCTACCATTTCACGGGTAGTTGTTTTCCCCACGCTTCCGGTAATACCAACTAAGGGAAGAGAATGCACTTTCCTGCAATATCTTCCATAATCCTGAAGGGCTTTTTTGGTATCCGGAACAAAGATCCAGGCTGCAGCTTTTGCAGCTGCCTCTTTTTCTTTCTCTCCATTGCACTGGACAGTAATTGCTTCCTGAACTTCCGCTTCTGTTTTGTGACAGCTGGTAAACACCACTTTTGCGCCATTTCCGATCGCCATACAGATAAAATCATGTCCATCTGCTCTTTCCCCCACGATCGGCACAAACAGGTCATTTCCTGCCATTTTTCTGGAATCCAGGCTGATATGCTCTGCTGATGGGCCATCTCCTTCATGTATTAAAACTCCACCAACCGCTTCTGCAAGGGCTCTGGCTGTTATCTCTCTCATCTTTATGCCTTCTCTCCCAGTTCTTTCACTGTTTCTTCAATGACTTCACGGTCCAGGAAATGATGACGGACCCCATTGATCTCCTGGTAATCTTCATGTCCCTTTCCAATGACAGCTACCATATCTCCCGGCTGTGCCTGAAGGATACTGTAACGGATAGCCTCTCTGCGATCCGGGATCTCAATAAACTTTCCACCAGTCTTTTCAATACTTCCACGGATATCTGCAATAATATCTTCCACTTTTTCATAACGGGAATTATCCGCTGTAATGATGCAGAAATCTGCCATTTTTCCGCCGATCTCACCCATGGAATATCGACGGTCTTTGGAACGGTTTCCGCCGCAGCCAAAGACGCAGACCAGACGTTTCGGCTTATAATCCCGCAATGTGGATAACAAGCTTGCCATGCTCACTGCATTGTGGGCATAATCCACAAGAACGGTACATCGTGCACTGGTATAAACGATTTCCATGCGTCCGTTAACCCGGATATGCTCTAATGCATGACGGATCCTCTCCTTATCCAGGTTCAGGAAACTGCACACACTGACAGCTGCCAGAGCATTGACCACATTAAACAGGCCCGGGATACCCAGTCTTACTTCCATATCATATTTGCCGGAAATATGGAATTCTGTTCCCACGAAATCAGGCTGTGACACATAGCGAATGTCAGAAGCCGTAAAATCTGCTTCTTTTTCGCTGTAAGTGTAAAGTTCACAGTTGGCCGCCTTTATGATCTGCTCTGCATGCTCGTCATCTTTATTGACCAGGCCAATACGGCACATGTTAAGCAGTCTCGTCTTATAATAAAGGTATTCTTCAAAATCCGCATGTTCTCCCGGTCCGATATGATCTGGAGAGATATTGGTGAAAATGCCATAATCAAAGTACAGCCCGTCTGTACGGTGCATCTTGATCCCCTGAGAGGATACCTCCATTACTGCATATTCACAGCCGGCTTCCACCATCTGTGAAAACGCCTGATGCAGTTCATAGGATTCCGGTGTGGTATTTAAAGTAGGTGTTACCACATCTCCGATCACAGTACCTGTGGTACCGATCATTCCTACTTTCTTTCCTGCAGCCTGCAAAATAGCCCGGATCATATGGGTGGTAGTGGTCTTTCCCTTGGTTCCGGTAACACCGATCATCACCAGTTTTTTCGTTGGATGACCAAAACGGGCAGCAGAAAGAAGAGCCAGTGCATGGCGGCCTTCTTTCACCATGACCACCGTTACTTTCTTTAACTCATCTTCAGAAAGTCCGCTGCCTGCCAATTCTTCTTCTACAGGCCTTTCTGTCACAAGAACCGTCACACCTGCCTTTAATACCTGCGGGATAAAGCTGTGTCCGTCTGCACGGATGCCTTTCATTGCCACAAATACTTTGCCGGGAGCTGCTTTTCTGGAATCATAGATCACATCTTCTGTTTCCACGTCCACACTTCCCTGAAGCAGTGTGTATTCAAGTCCATTTAACCAATCACGAAATATCATGCTTTTAAACCTCTGTTTCTGCTATATTTGCCGGAAATCCCCTAAAGCAGGGATCCATCTTTTTAGAACAGACCGGTAATCTTTCCGTTTACTACATCAATGCCTTCTGCTGCCGGTTTCTTTGGAAGTCCCGGCATAGTCATGATGGAACCGGTCAGAACTACTACAAAGCCAGCACCGGCACAGACATAGGCATCTCTTACATTAATGGTAAAGCCAGATGGCCTTCCCAGTTTTGTCTGGTCATCAGACAGAGAATACTGAGTCTTTGCCATACATACAGGCAGATCACCAAAGCCCATTTCTTCAATACGTTTTAATGCCTTAGAAGCTGCCGGTGCATAGGAAACGCCGTCTGCTCCGTAAATCTCAGAAGCAATGGTTCTGATCTTCTCTTTTAATGGCATCTCGTCTGCATAGATCGGCTTAAAGTTTCCTCTCTTGTTTTCCAGAGTATTTAATACCTTTTCAGCTAAAGCGATGCCGCCTTCGCCTCCCTTTGCCCATACTTCAGCCAGAGCAAACTCGCAGCCTCTTTCTTCGCAGAAGCGCTTGATATAAGCATACTCTGCTTCTGTGTCTGTTATGAAGGAGTTTAAGGTAACAACTACCGGAACTCCGAATTTCTGGATATTTTCAATATGCTTCTCCAGATTTACGATGCCTCTCTTTAAAGCATCCAGATTTTCCTCAGAAAGCTGATCCTTTGGAACGCCGCCATTGTATTTCAAAGCTCTTACAGTTGCCACTAACACCACTGCATCCGGATGAATGCCTGCTTTGCGGCACTTGATATCCATAAATTTCTCTGCACCCAGATCTGCGCCAAATCCTGCTTCTGTAACAACAATATCACAAAGTTTTAAAGCCGTCTTGGTAGCACGTACACTGTTGCATCCATGTGCGATATTTGCAAATGGTCCGCCGTGTACTAAGGCACCTGTATGCTCCAAAGTCTGGATCATATTTGGCTTTAAGGCATCCTTCAGTAAAGCTGCCATGGAACCAACTGCATGAAGATCTGCTGCTGTTACAGGCTCTCCTGCAAAATTGTAAGCAACAATGATCTTTCCAAGGCGTTCTTTTAAATCATCCATATCATTTGCAAGGCAAAGGATCGCCATGATCTCAGATGCAACGGTGATCACAAAATGATCCTCACGTACCATGCCGTCAGCCTTTGCCCCAAGTCCAACCACTACATTTCTAAGCACTCTGTCGTTCATATCCAGACAGCGTTTCCAGAGGATCTGTCTTGGATCAATGCCAAGGGCATTTCCCTGCTGGATGTGATTATCAAGAAGGGCTGCTAACAGGTTATTGGCTGATGTAATAGCATGGAAGTCTCCTGTAAAATGAAGGTTCAGATCTTCCATAGGAAGTACCTGTGCATAGCCGCCGCCTGCTGCTCCGCCTTTGATGCCGAAGCAAGGTCCCAGAGAAGGTTCTCTTAAAGCGATAATGGCATTTTTGCCCATCTTTCCAAATGCTTCTCCCAGTCCTACAGTGATGGTTGTCTTTCCTTCACCGGTCGGAGTCGGATTAATAGCGGTTACCAGGACCAGCTTGCCATCTGGACGGTCTTTTACCTTTTCCCACAGATCATCTGTAAGCTTTGCCTTATATTTTCCATAAAGCTCCAGATCATCCTCTCCAATGCCATAGTTGGCTGCCACTTCCTTAATTGGCTGCATTACCGCTTCCTGTGCGATCTCAATATCTGTTTTCATAAGTACTTCCTCCTTGATGAATTATCTTCCCTGTTCAAGCAGCTCTTCAAACTGCTCCGGGCTCATTAACACTTTTCTTGGTTTGGTTCCTTCTTCTTCTCCTACTACTCCGGCTTCTGCCAGCTGATCCATAATACGGGCCGCACGGTTAAAGCCGATCTTAAAGACTCTCTGAAGCATACCGATGGATGCTTTGTCTTTTTCTATGATAAATTTACCTGCCTGAGCAAAATATTCATCCCGTCCGGCTGAGGAACTTCCGCCATCAGAAGCAGGCGCAGCCACACGGCTTATCACATCTTCACTGTACTGGGCTGTCAGACCCTGTTCTGTTAAAAATTCTACGACCCGTCCCACTTCCTCATCAGATACAAAAGCGCCCTGAACACGCTGAGGTTTCGGGAAACCTGCCGGATAAAAGAGCATATCGCCCTTTCCAAGAAGTTTTTCTGCACCGTTCATATCGATGATGGTTCGGGAATCAACACCGGAAGAAACAGCAAATGCAATTCGTGACGGAACGTTTGCCTTGATCAGGCCGGTGATAACATTCACAGACGGTCTCTGTGTCGCGATCACCAGATGGATACCAGCAGCACGGGCCAACTGGGCCAGACGGCAGATAGAATCTTCCACTTCACCTGGCGCTACCATCATAAGGTCTGCTAACTCATCGATGATAATAACGATCTGAGGCAGTTTCTTTGGCTTTTTATCATCCGGTATATCCGCCAGCTTGTCTATTTTTTCATTGTAACCCTTTAAGTCTCTTACATTGCAGTCTGCAAACTTCTTGTAACGGTCTGTCATTTCTGCAACCGCCCAGTTTAAAGCCCCTGAAGCCTTCTTCGGGTCTGTAACCACCGGGATGAGCAGATGCGGGATACCATTGTATACACTTAATTCTACTACCTTCGGGTCTACCATGATCATCTTTACATCCTTTGGATCAGATTTAAAGATAATGCTCATGATCAGGGTGTTGATACATACAGATTTACCGGAACCCGTAGCACCTGCGATCAGAAGATGGGGCATCTTGGCAATATCTGTAACAACTACCTGTCCGCCAATGTCCTTACCAACAGCAAAAGCAAGGCGGGATTTATGGTTCTTAAAGGAATCAGAATCCAGAAGCTCTCTTAAATATACAATATTATTCTCTTTATTTGGTACCTCAATACCTACTGCAGACTTGCCTGGGATCGGCGCCTCAATACGGATATCCGCTGCTGCAAGGCTCAGCTTGATATCGTCTGTAAGACCTACGATCTTGCTGACCTTTACGCCCTGCTCCGGCAAAAGCTCATACCGGGTAACAGAAGGTCCGCAGCTGATATTGGTAACAGTGACACCTACTCCAAAATTGTGCAGCGTCTGCTGTAATTTAATGGCTGTAGCCTTGTATTCATCTTCAGAAAAAGCATTCTCATTGCGCACCGGCTTCTTTAACAGATCTGTCGGCGGGAATATGTATTCTTTTTCCGGCTCCTTTTTTGCGATCTCCTGTGCAACTGATTCTGCCGACTCACCATCTGACTCTGTGATCGTTGCTTTCACATTGGATGATCTTGGTGCCATAAATGGATCTGGCTTCGGTGCAGAAGCTGCTGCCTCTGCCGCCCGTGTACTTTCTAACTTTTTCTTCAGCAGATCCGTCTCTGTCTCGATCACTTTTCCTGACGCAGTCACCACCTGTTTTTTGGCTTCCGGAACATAAATTGCGCCGGATGCCGCCATGAAAGGGTCAGGAGCAGCTGTAGCATCCGGTTTTGGATCCCATGGAGATTCTTCCTCTGTATCATCCTCTATATCGGCATTTACTTCATGAGCTTTTTCCTCATTGTTTGTCATTTCGAAATCATGAGTATTTTTCTCATAGTCATGATGCTCATATGTATCTTTCTCGCAAGTATCATATACAGCTTCTGTATCATTTTCTCTTTCAATATCAGACAGACTGACTGTTTCTTCTGAAAGATCCTCATCCCATGGCGTATCGTCTACAGGCACTGTATGAAGTTCCTTGGGAACTGGTTCTTCTTCCTGCACAGGATTTCCTGAAACAGCAGATACCTTCTGTTCCCAGGCAGTTGCCCGGCCTGAAGTAAAATCAGGTGCCGGGATCTCCATTTCCTCTAAAGTTCTTCTGTCTTTTGGAACGTGAATGGTCTCATACTGGGCTTCCAGCTCATCTGCCAGAGCCTGAGCCTCATCCTTAGGCTTGTCATAACCGGCCGGCATCTGGATCCGCCCTCTGAACTCATCTGCCGGGGAAGGCATTTCTTCCTCTTCTTCATAAATAACTCTGTTTTTACCCGTAGCAGACGGCTTTTCTTTTATGCGTCCCTCTGCCCCATCTTCCTGCTCATCCTCTAAAAGATCTGCATATCCGGCTTCGTCAATCGATTTGTTTTCCGGAACCTTTTTACCAGCTGCTGCCGGTTCTCCGGTTAATTCTTTCTGGAAAGCTTCTTCATCATACTGTGCATCTTCCGGCACAGGACGTCTGCCCTCTTCCATCGCCGTCAGCCTGGTGGCATTTAAGTTGACTCCGCGGACTCTCTGCTCTTCCCGTAAGAGTTTCCTCTCTTCTGCTCGCTGAGCATGGATCTCTTTTCGTCTGTCCATATCTTCTCTTGCATACTGATATGCCCGGCCGCTGCCCTGCTTTACCGCAGATACAAAGGACTTTCCGGTAATACATACCATACATATAATAAGAAGTACCAGAAATACAAGATATGCGCCTGCTCTTCCTACGAAAAACATAAGAGTTGAAGCTAATGCTCCGCCTACCAGTCCGCCTCCTGCGCCTCCTGCTGCCCCATCTATATAGAACTGAGTAATGGAACCATCCTGAGGCATCTTTCCAAAAAGCAGCTGGAATAACCCGCAAAGTGTGATCATAGTGCCGATCACAGCTCCTAATTTAATAGCTGCATGGATATTTCCCTGGTTTGATAAATGAAAGCAGGTTCCTACAAAAATAAGCAGCGGCAGCAAATAACCTAAAATGCCAAACAAACCTAACTGCACGCTCTTTAATATCTCACCTACAATACCGCACAAACCAAAATTGCTTAAAAATAAAAGGATCGCAACTGCAAAAGAACAGATAATGATCACTTCCGCCTTCATAAATCCCATATCATCTTCTTCATAGACCGGTTCCTGTACCCGTCTGGAAGAACTGTTCTTTCCTGTAGAAGTATTTCCCTGTTTTTTCCCTCTGCTGCTTCCTGTTGTCTCTTTTTTCGCGGTACTTCCCCTTGGTCTCCCTGGTTTTCCCGTTTTCCCCTGTTGTTTCTTTACTGAATCAGCCACAGATCATAGCCTCCTATTTTCATGCCTCGCCTTCAAGAACATATGTTCTTTAAAAATAAGGACTATTAACAGTATACAAAAAATTCTTAAGAATTGCAACGTTTTTGAGCTTTCCTAACCAGCGGGCTGACCTATGTACAGTAATGCAAACATCCCTGAAAGCCTTATGAAAGATTTTCCGTAAAAAACCGATATGCATTGTCAAAGGACAGTTTATCCACTACTTTCCGGCTGATCCCATGTTTCACCAGATATTCCCCATAAGCAGCTGCACCATAAGGAGTTCCTATGGACGGGTCACAGGTGACACCGCCATCCAGATCCATACCCCAGGCGATCACATCTTCACCTCCCAGCTCTAACATCCGGTCAATAAGCCGCAGCAGCTGTTCCTTCTGACCTGCTCCCAGATCATCCGGCTCTGTTAAAAATTTGGAATAGATATTGATGCCGCAAAGTCCTCCTCTTGCCACGATCTCCTTAAACTGATCTTCCCTCAGATTGCGGCTGTGGCTGCATAAAGACCTTAAATTAGAATGAGAAGCAACAAAAGGCTTTGCAGAGCAGTTTAACAGATCCTCAAAACCTGCATCATTTAAATGGGAACAATCCACGACCATCCCCACTTTTTCCATACGGCGGACAACTGCTTTTCCAAAGTCTGTAAGCCCCATTTCCGATTGGGAACCGCTTCCCAACTCATTGATCCCATTCCAGGTCAGTGTCATCATTTTGAAATTTAATTTTGCAAAATGATCCACATTTTCCAGTTTTCCGCCCAGTGCTGCACCGCTTTCAATGGAACGGATAAAAGCCCATTTTCCTTCTTTTAAAATAGGATCCAGATCAGACATATCTTCTACCAGCGCCGCCCGGTCTGAAACCTTCTGCAGCGCCTCTGTCATATATTCATAATATCCGTTGGTAAAATCCACAGCTTCCTGGCCTCTTAAATGATCCGGCAGCCATACAGCCAGAAACTGTACTGCTTTTTCCAGCTTTTCCTGCCCCTTCATTGTAAACTGTGTAGTGCTGTTATCAAAGGTTTCACCATGTTTTTTTAATGCTTCAATGGTATCGCAGTGTAAATCAAAAATTTTCATTTTGTCCTCCCCTTTGCCTGATTCTCGTTTACCATACATTCACAGGCTAATGACTTTCTCTTTATAGTTTACACTGCCCTGTTAAAAATTAAAACCCCTGTTTTTCATCGATCATTTCATACAACTTTTTTAATGCTTCCCTGATACCTCCCACTTCATTAATAAGCCCTGCGTCTACCGCTTCCTGACCAACCAGCACTGTCCCTAAATCCCTTGTAAGCATTTTTGTGTTATGCATCAATGCCCGCAGCTGATCATAGGCAATATCTGCATGAGTGGATACAAAATTCAGGATCCGGTCCTGGATCATTTCAAAATATTCATAGGTCTGCGCTGTACCGATCACCATACCGCTCATACGCACCGGATGGACCATCATAGTGCCGGAAGGCACAATAAAAGAATAGTCAGAAGCTACAGCCAGGGGCACACCGATGGAATGGCTTCCTCCTAAAACCAGAGAAACTACCGGGATACTCATGGATGCGATCATTTCCGCAATGGCAAGTCCGGCATCCACATCACCGCCGGATGTATTTAAAAGAACCAGCATCCCTTCAATGGCCGAATCATCTTCGATCCGGGCCAGAGCCGGCAGCACATGATCATATTTCGTTGTCTTGGTATTTCCCGAAGCATTTTCATGCCCTTCCACTTCTCCGATAATAGACAGCAGATGGATCCGCCGTTTCCCCTCATTTCCCTCTAAAGTCATCTGACCCCAGTTTTTCAGATGGGCATCTTCCTTCTCTTCAATCTCTTTTTCCTGTATTTTCCTCTCCTGATCTCCCACTATCCCGTTATCATCCCGTTTTATTTCTTTCTTATCTTTCTGATTTTTACTCATAAAAAAGACCGTCCTTTCTGTGCCGGTATTAACGGCTGCATAAGGACAGTCTTTCCTGTTTTTATATATTTTATTTATTAATCCAGCATACTGCGGATCGCTACCGGTGTACGGTAATTCCAGGTAGACGTTTTAATACCGCTTCTGCGGCTGGCTGCGTGTACGATACGGCCATTTCCAATATAGATCGCTACATGGTTTACCTTTCCGTTGCTGCCTGCATAGAAGATCAGATCACCTGGCTGCATGGTAGCTGAAGTAACTTTCTTTCCCATCTGGGCCTGAGAACCGGAATAATGAGGCAGAGACACGCCAAATTTTTCCATCACTCTCATAGTAAAGCCGGAACAGTCAACACCATTGGTCAGACTGGTACCGCCCCATACGTAGCGGTTTCCTACAAACTGAAGGGCATAATTTACAAGCTGTGAACGTCGGGACTGCTTTGTACTGGAACCGCCGCCGGAGGAGCCATTGTCCTTTGAAGGCGTAAACTTAATGGCTTCGTTTAAGGCATAACGGACTTCTACATTGTTGTCACGGGTAGAGATATATGCTTTTTCATCTCCATCCTGACTGCCATCCTCTGCATCTACAGAACCCAGGTCGATCTGTACCCAGCCATCCTGCTGGTCTACTACCGGGTAACGTTCATCTTTGACGATCTGTGTCCAGATCTTGGAATCTGTATTTGGCTCTACACGAACATTTAACACATCTGTTGTGATGATCGCCATCTGGGCGGCATTCTGCATTGCCAGGTCTTTTGCTTCCTGGCCCGTTGCGATCAGTTCCGGATCAGCTGCAATATAGCCGGTTACTGTACCGGATTTGATCTTATACCAGCCATCTACAGTCTCAATAATATCACCGGCTGCCTTACTGGTCAGCTTACCAATTACATTATCATCACCTTTATTTTCCGGTGTACTGCGCACATTCATATAACCGCTCTTTTTAAAAATAACCAGATTATCATACTGATTAATCGCCTGTGCCTTCAGATCCAGTTTACGTCCCTCATTTAAGACATATTTTACTTCACAATAATCAGCAGAAATATAACCGCCGTTTATCTGGATCCAGCCATCTTCTTCTGAAAGCACCTCATAACGCTCTGCCGGAAGTGCCTGACCTACGATCTCTGAATCCTTGCTTGCTCCGCTGCGGATATTCAGATTATCATTTTCTGTCATGATAATGGCACGTTTTTTTACAAGACCTTTTGCCAGTTCTTTTGCTTCCTCTCCTGTTACCAGGTACTGGCTGCTGATATAACCTTCAATGCCGCCGGAGGTAATATGACTCCACTCGCCCTCTTCTCCAAGGACTTCGCAGGCACCGTCTCCGGAGATCTTTCCTATGATATTTCCCTTCATATCCGGGGTTTCACGGATATTTACATAACCGGAAACCTGGACAATACCCAGATTCTGGTACGCATCAACAGCCTCCTGTATCTCCTGCTCTTCTTTTGCTTTTTCTTCCTCTTCTCTTGCAGCATTAGAAGCACTGGCTGCTTCCAGCCCGGTTCCCGGCTCGTCAATCACGTTTTCGCTGCCGCCACGGGCAACCCGACCTGATACTGCTGACTTTACATTTATCACTGCCAGCACAATGATCCCGATCAGTACCACTGCTGCCAGAGCCATCAGAATATATCTGGGATCCCATTTCTGATTTCGGTTCCTTCTCGCCTTGTTCAAACGAGATATATAGTCCTTATTTTCACTCATTGCTTATTTCTCCTGTCGTTTCTAGATCCAGCTATAAATATGCGCCTGACCTGTTTCCCTGCGTCCACAGCATCCTATGCGCACTTTACATATGAGTATAACATAAAATCTCTATCAAAAAATGAACAAACTATTAAATATATTAAAAAATATTGCCCGAGAAGGCTATATACCATACGTATACATCCCCCTCGGGCAACAAAATATATTTGCATTTTCTATTTTGCCAGCATCATACGGTCATTGGAGAATTCCTCACCGCTTGCTTCGGAGAACTTCTCTAACAGATCTTCCACTGTCAGTTTCTTTTTCTCCTCACCTTCCACATCATAGATAATGTGACCGCTGTTCATCATGATCAGGCGGTTGCCGATCTGGATCGCATCCTTCATGTTATGGGTAACCATTAATGCAGTCAGATGCTGTTCATTTACCATCTCTTCTGTCAGTTCCAGAACTTTTCTGGCTGTTTTCGGATCAAGGGCTGCTGTATGCTCATCTAACAGAAGCAGCTTCGGGCGCTTCAAAGTAGACATCAGCAGTGTCAGAGCCTGTCTCTGTCCGCCGGAAAGAAGTCCTACTTTAGACGTCAGACGGTCTTCTAGTCCCAGCCCCAGTCTTAAAAGCAAATCTCTGTAAAGCTTTCTTTCATTATTATTAATACCTGGTTTTAAGGTACGAAGAGTTCCTCTTCTTAAAGCCAGAGCCAGATTTTCCTCAATTCCCATAGTAGCAGCTGTTCCATTCATAGGATCCTGGAATACGCGTCCTAAGAAAGCTGCTCTCTTATACTCCGGAAGCTTTGTTACGTCTTTATCATCAATGATGATCTGGCCTTCATCTACCGGCCATACACCTGCAATCGCATTCAACATGGTAGATTTACCAGCGCCATTGCCGCCGATGATGGTAACGAAATCTCCCTCTTTCAGTGTAAGGTTTAAATCCCTTAACGCCTGTTTTTCATTTACTGTGCCTTTATTAAAGGTTTTAGATACATGTTTGATCTGAAGCATCAGGCTTTACCTCCTTTGGAACCCATTGAAAAATAACGTGCTTTCCATGTAGGGATCGCCAGGAAAACAGCTACCACTGCTGCTGAAAGCAGCTTTAACCGGTCGGTATCGATTCCCAGCCAGATTACCACCTGAAGTACCAGATAATAAATAATGGAACCAAAAGCAACGCTTAAAAGACGTAAACCAAAGTTTCTGAAGATCTTTCCGAAGATCGCTTCTCCGATGATAACAGCTGCCAAACCGATAACGATGGCTCCACGGCCCATATTGATATCTGCAAAGCCCTGATACTGAGAAAGAAGCGCTCCTGAAAGAGCCACCATGCCGTTAGAGATCATCAGACCCAGAACACGGTTAAAATCAGTGTTAATACCCTGAGCTCTTGCCATCTTGTCATTGCAGCCAGTTGCACGGATGGAACAGCCAAGCTCAGTGCCGAAGAACCAGTAAAGGATAATGATCAGCACAACGATGATCAGGGATACTAAAAGAATAGTATTTTTAAAGAGAGGCACATTGCGGATAAAACGTAAAGATACAAGCAGGTTATATTTATCTACGTTGATAGCCTGATTCGCCTTTCCCATTATTTTCAAGTTAATAGAATATAATCCCAACTGTGTAAGGATACCGGAAAGGATAGCCGGAATCCCCATAAAGGTATGTAAAAGTCCGGTAACGCAGCCTGCTGCCATACCTGCCAAAAGTGCTGCCGCCATGGACACCCATACATTCTGTCCCTTTAACATCATCATAATACACACAGCACCGCCGGTACATAAAGATCCGTCTACGGTCAGATCTGCAAAATCCAGTATACGAAATGTAAGATAAACACCAATTGCCATGATGCCCCAGATCAGACCCTGAGCTACTGCACCAGGAAGAGCATTTAATAAATTCATTATATTCATTGTTTTTCCCCTTTAGACAGCATACAGCAGGAAGCTTTATCTGCCTTCCCGCTGTGTCTGCCACGAAAGTTTTTTATTGCTGTTGTTCAGCCTTGCATCTTCTTGCCCGCCTGCGGCGGACAAGAAGCTTTGGACGTCCGTCTTATGAAGATTTAGTGCCAAAAGAACTTATGAAAACAAGTTTTCAACGTACTTTTGACCCTAAATCTTCGCAAGGCTGAATGGTTACTTTTTATTCTTCAATGGCTACATAATCATCTGGAACTGTGATACCCAGGGCATCGCAGATGGTCTTGTTGTACTTCTTTGTAAACTGAGGTGCATACTCGATCGGCATCTCAGAAACATTTGCCTCACCTGTAAGGATCTTAACTGCCATCTTGCCAGTTGCAACACCCAGATCATAGTAGCTGATGGAAAGAGTTGCAACACCGCAGCCGGAGCAGATGCCCTCTTCTCCTGCGATCACAGGAACCTTTGCAGGCTGGCAGATATTATTGATGATCTCTGTGTTTGCTGCTGCTGTATTGTCAGTTGGGATGTAGATCACATCACTGTTGCCTGCTGCGTTAGTAGTAATGGTTGCAAGGTCGTTGGAATCAGAGAATGCATAGTATTCGCAGGTATATCCCATTTCTTCCAGAGCTGCCTTTACGGTATCTACCTGATACTGGGAGTTAGCTTCTGCGGAGCAATATAACAGTCCTACATTCTTTGCATCCGGGAACAGTTCGTGAAGCATAGCTGCCTGCTCATCTAATGGAGCCAGGTCAGAAGTACCGGAAATATTTCCGCCTACTAAACCGTCAAAGTTGTCAATGCCAAGTGCTACACCGTATTCTGTAACAGCTGTTCCTAAAACAGGGATCTCATTGGTTCCTGCCTGTGCTGCCTGAAGAGCCGGAGTTGCATTTGCAAGGATCAGATCTACCTTATTGGAAACAAAGCTGTTGATGATAGTAGAACAGGTATTGGAATCACCCTGTGCATTCTGTTCATCAAAGGTAACTGCATCACCCAGCGCATCTGTTAATGCATCCTTAAATCCCTGGGTAGCTGCATCCAGAGCTACGTGCTGTACCAGCTGGCAGATGCCTACGTTATAGGTCTTTCCATCTGTGGTAGCCTCTGCACCCTTTGCCTCTTCGGAGGAAGCTGCCTCTGTTGCTGCTTTGGAAGCTGCTGCTGTAGTAGCTGTGCTGCCAGAACCGCCGCATCCGGTCATAGATGCTGCACATGCTGCTGCTAATAATACTGACATGATTTTTGTAGATTTTTTCATAATACCGTCCTCTTTTCGCTCAAAACTCATTCGTTTTACACGAATTACAGATATGATACTACAAAAAAACCGCCTCGTCAATTTTATTGCTTTAAATTTCTTAGAATTTAAAGCAATAAAGCGTTTTTCGTCATTTTTACCAATAGATTTTCCATTTTTTTACAGATCCTGCCAGTTTAATGGAATCGTCACTATAAATTCTGTTCCTTCTTCCAGCTGTGAAGTAACACGTATGGTTCCGTGATAAAAATTAACAATATGTTTTACAATAGAAAGGCCCAGTCCTGTACCGCCCTGTTTCCTGCTGCGTCCCTTATCCACCCGGTAGAAACGTTCAAAGATCCTGTCAAGACTTTCCTGTGGGATGCCAACGCCATTATCCCGCACACGGATAACCAGATCTTCATCTTTTTCCCGGATATTGACCCATATCTGACCTCCGGGCCGGTTGTATTTGACCGCATTGCTCACCAGATTGGACAAAAGTTCTTTCATCTGCTGAGGATTCGCCTTAATGCATAAAGGCTGGCAATCGCAATGTATAAAAACCTGCCCCGATGCAGCTGCCGGTTTCAGACTGTCTGTGATCTCATCTAACAGCACACTGATCCTTACATCCGAAACCACTACTTCTGCATCCTTTGCTTCCAGTCTGGAGATCATCAGGATATCGTTAATAAGTCCGGCCATATTAATGGCTTCCTTTTTGATCCGTTTGATAAAATCCATTTTCATGTTCTCATCCTGGACCATACCGCTTTCCATCAGTTCCGCATATCCCTGAATAGATGTGATCGGGGTTTTTAATTCATGGGATGCATTGCTGAAGAACTCCTGACGGATCTGTTTTTCCTTGTCAATCCGGTTGAGATAGTCTTTTACATTTTTAGACATTTCCATTGTAGTCTCTGCGATCACATTCAGCTCCGGATATTGGCATTTTTCAAAATGCAGTTCTGTATAATCGCCTTTGTAATCTCCTCTTACCTTTGACATCTCTGTCGCTATATTGCTTAAAGGTCTTGTCACAGAATCCACAAACCGCTTAGACACTACCAGCGCACAGACAAGAGCCGCCAAAAAGCTGAAAAGCGCCGCAGGAAGGAGCATGGTAAGATATTCCGTGGCACCGGAATACGGCACGGAAACACGGATGATCATATCGGAGCGGGCAGACTTATAGGCCACATATAAAAGTTCCTTTTTTAAGGTATAAGAATAACGTCTGGCAGAACCGTTTCCCTTATCAAGAGCCTGGACTACTTCTTTTCTGCTTAAATGGTTGTCAAGTTCAGAAGGATCTGCATCTGAGTCAGAAACTACCGTTCCATCTGTGCGGATCAGCGTTACGCGGCTGGGATTTCCAGCGGTAAAGGCTTCCATCCTCTGCACCTGCTGTGAAAGATCTCCTTCATAATCCAGAGTCTGATCCAGCATTTCCAGGGTATAAAGCATATCCTTTCCTGTGGTATTTAATATGGTATTGCGGCTGGCAATATAAAAGATGACGCTGTTGATACACAGCGCCGCTAAAAGTACAAAGATAAATCGTTCCAGTATGGCTTTCCTCATATTTTATCCTTCCTGACGTACCAGTCTGTATCCTACACCACGGATCGTTTTTATGCAGGAACTGCCCTTTTCCCCTAATTTCTGACGCAAAGTACGGATATGCATATCCAGTGTTCTGGTCTCTCCGTCATATTCATAGCCCCAGACCTGATTTAAAAGTTCATCTCTTGTTACCACACGGGACTGATTTTCCAGCAGATAGACCAGAAGTTCAAATTCCTTTAAAGTCAGTTCACATAAATGACCTTCGCTGGTGACTTCCCTGGTTTTTTTATTAACCACAATGCCCTCATAACTAAGTACATCTTTCTTTTCTTCCCTTTTCACCCGGCGCAGCAGACTGCGGATCCTTGCAGAAAGCTCCAAAACTCCAAAGGGCTTTACCATATAGTCATCTGCTCCGCAGTCAAGACCTACTACTTTATCCAGTTCCTTTTCTTTCGCTGTTAAAAGCATAATAGGAAGTTCCCTCAGGCCATCTGTCTGGCGGATCTTGCGGATCGCTGTAACTCCATCCATCCCCGGAAGCATCCAGTCAAAAATAGCAAGAGAAGGCGCCGCTTCTTCGATCCGTGCCAAACCTTCTTCCGCGGTTTCAAAGCCCTCCGCCTCATAACCAAAACCTTCCAGTGCTATTTTTAATAAATTGCGTATGTTTTCATCGTCTTCGATGATATAGATCCTGTCCATTTTACTCCTCATCTTTCCCCGTTTTTTCCCATGTATATGCAAAGATCACTGGCATATCTTCCAGAAAGCCGCAGTACCCGGTTATGTTCTTATTTATCAGCATATCACAGTCATGTAAAAACAAAAACAGTCAAATGTAAAATTTATGTAAAACTTTACATTTGACTGTTGATGTTACAGTTATTCACTTCTAAGAGCATCAATAGGGTTTAAATTCGCTGCCCGTCTTGCCGGCATATATCCAAAGAACAGACCAATCGCCACTGACACTCCAAAAGAAACGATCACTGCCGTTAACGTAGGGGATGCAGAGATACCGATCAACGCTCCTACTGCCTTTGTCGCAATACAGCCGATCAGTATTCCTACCAGGCCGCCTAAGGAACTGGTCACAGCTGCTTCTATAACAAACTGCTGTAAAATGGTTCCCTTGTCAGCTCCCAGAGACTTTCGGATACCGATCTCTCTGGTACGTTCTGTTACAGATACCAGCATAATGTTCATAACTCCTACACCTGCAACAAGAAGAGAAATTCCTGCAATGCCTCCTAACATACCACTCATCAGGCTGATCTGGTTATTTAAGTTATCCAGCATTTCGCTCATGGCTGTCACTCTGTACAGATCACTGTCCTTAAAAGTTTCATACAGGAAATTCTGGATCAGCGTCTTTGCCGTATCTGCATTGTCTGTATCAGATACAGTCAATGTATAGCTGCTGATATTAGCACTTCCTGCAAGACTGGTGGCTACACTGTAAGGGATCCATACAAAATCATCTGTTCCCCCGTCTTCCATGTCATCCTCATCCTGGGCTTCTACTACACCAACTACCTTAAACGCATAGCCGTTGATCTTTAAAGTATCGCTTATGGCCTTATCTGCACTTCCAAATAATTCCTGGGCTACATAAGCGCCGATAACGCACACCTTCTGCCGGGAAACAATATCAGAATATGCAATATTCCTTCCAACCTGGAGTTTATAATCCTTCATCTCCAGATACTGCTCGCTTCTGCCTGCCACGCTGGTAGATGTCATGGAGTCATCTCCCTTTTTAATGGTAGCAGAAAGGGATACATTGGGACTGATGCCGTCAAACATATCACCATGTTCATCATAAAACTCATACATCTGATCCACATCTACCGTACGGGAAGTAAGGTTCGTCACATTTACGTTGATCTGATTAACACCCATACTGGCAAAACTTTCTACTACGCTTCCCATATATCCATTTACCAGGCTCACCAGGATAATAACCGCTGCCACACCGATGATGATACCCAACATAGTCAGGAAGGAACGCATTTTATTGCCCCATATGCTTTTTATGGCCAGTTTAAAGGATTGCAGCATAATCTTTTACATCTCCGTCAAATATTTTGTGTCCATCTGCAATGCGCACCACTCGCTTTGCCTCCAGGGCAATGGAATTATCATGGGTGATCATTACAATGGTATTTCCTTCTTCGTTTAACTGCTTCAGGAAGTTTAACACTTCCCGGCTGGTCTTTGAATCCAAAGCTCCCGTTGGTTCATCCGCCAGGATCAGGGACGGGCTTCCCGCCAGCGCTCTTGCAATGGATACACGCTGCTGCTGGCCGCCGGATAACTGGTTTGGCATATTTTTCCATTTATCAGCCAGACCTACTTTCTCCAGCGAAGCCATAGCCCGCTGCTTTCGCTCTTCGCTTCCCACTCCCGCATAGAGAAGGGGGAGTTCCACATTTTCCAGAAGATTTAGCTTTGGAAGAAGATTATACTGCTGAAAGATAAAGCCGATCATCTTGTTACGGATCTTTGCCAGCTGCTTGTCTTCCATTTTGCTCACATCTTCTCCACCCAGATAATATTCTCCTTTGGTAGGTACATCCAAAGCTCCGATAATATTCATCAATGTGGATTTTCCGCTTCCCGATTTACCTACAATGGCAACAAATTCACCTTTGTCAATGGCTACGCTTACATCATCGTTAGCCCGTACTTCTTCACCGCCAAGATAATAGATCTTAAAAATGTGGCGCAGGTCGATCAGGTGTTTTCCTGGTTTTTCCTGATCTGTATTCTCTGTATTTTCAGATATTGTCTCTGCATCTTTCTGTTTTTCTTCCGTGGAATCTGCCTCGGTATTTATATCTTGAGTTTTTTTCTCATGAGTTTTTTTCTCTTGTTTCCACAAACGAAACATAAAAACTCCTTTCATATTTAACACTGCTCTGCTCTTTGTGGATAACCTGTTACTGTTCTTTTTCTGCAGCTGATCACCCTATCTTGGTGCTCCGCTGTTTCCGCCGCGGCCGCCGCTATTTCCACTATGATTTCCGCCTCCGCTTGGCGGGCCGCCCATTCCTCCAGGACCACCCATACCGCCTGGGCCGCCCATAAAGAAGTTATTAGAACTGGTGCTGGATTTTGCCACATAGACAACATCCCCTTCTGACAATCCACTTTTAATCTCTACATAAGAATCATTGGTCAGACCTGTCTCTACTGCTACTGCCTTGAAACCTGCCGGAACCGGTCCCTGCTGTTCTTTTACAGAATCATCTTTTAAATAAACCTGGTTGCCTCTCATCAAAGCATCCACAGGGATCGTAATCACATCTGAAGCCTCTTCCAAAGTGATCACGCCATCTACATTCATGCCAGGAAGCAGATTGCCTGCCTCATCCATGGTCACAGTCACCGGATAGGTGCTGACACCATTTGAATAACTGCTTTCAAGACTCACATTTGTAACCGTTCCTGAAAAAGTCTGTCCCTCAAAAGCATCGGCCGTTACCGTTACTTTCTGTCCCACTTTTACACTCTGGATGTCCAGCTCATCAATGGACATTTTAAAGGTCAGGGCAGACAGGTCATAGATGGTAGCCAGTGTCGTTGTAGTACTGGTATTTCTGGTAATGTTATCTCCCACTTTAAAGTTCTTGGTGATCACCTGACCGGAAATCGGTGCAGTAATGGTATAATTATCATAATTATCCTGTGTGCTCTCCAACTTGCTCTGAGCTGACTCTACACTTTCCTGCGCCTTATCTAAGGCATCCTTATAATTGCGCATCAGTTTTTCTGCTGTGCGGGAAGTCATACGGAAGATGGGAGTTCCCTTGGTCACATAATCTCCTTCATGGACCAGAAGTTCCTCTACTTCTACGCTCACGGTAAGATCTGCATTCATAGTCGTATCTGTAGAAGCCTTAAAAGTTCCCTCTTCACTGCCTGTAAACTCACCGATCTGGGCAGAAGCTGCTGTAGAAGTGGTAAGTCCGCCTGGGTTATTTACAGAAATCGTCACATATTTTACCAGACGGCCGCCGGAAAGAGTCTCTTCTCTGTTTGCCACTGCCTTAACAATTCCTTCGATCTGCTCTCCTGAATCCACCAGTGTAAGAACAGCCGTACTTCCCACCGGGATCATTTCTGTCTCTCCGCTTAAGAAAGGAATGCGGATCTCCATCAGATCATCACTGTAAATATCTGCAAGTTTTGTATTTCCGCTGACTTTATCTCCCACACTGATATACAGTTCCTTGATATAACCAGTATCTGTCGCTTTATAAGTATTTCCGCTGTAATCAGACACAGCCTGATTATAATCCTCTAAGGCATCCGCATAAGAAGTCTGGGAACGGGTAACGGAATTCTGGGCACTGTTCAGATCCGTATCCATGCTGGAACGGTCGATCTCATAAAGGACCTGATCTTTCTCCACCTGATCTCCTTCTTCAAAATCAGCAGATATGACCTCACCTTCTACCATGGAAGTAATGCTGTAAGTATCTTTTGCCTCCAAGGTACCGGAAGACGACAGCTGGGAACTGATACTTCTTTTTTCTGCCGTTGCCGTATTTTCTGCTGTTGCAGCATCTGCTGCTTTTTTTGTTTTATGGCTTCTCCATACAAAAATGGCTCCCGCTGCAATAGCGATCACAAGAAGGATAATAACCAGTTTGATCAGCTTTTTTCTCTTTTTCATAATATCCCCCTTAGTATTCAATGGCGTCTACTGCTGTATATGTACTGCCGTTGCGGTTACATACCAGAACCACATCATCTCCCACTTCCAGATCTCCATAAATGGAAAACATATATTGAAGTTCAGAAGAATCCAGGCTGATGCTCAGATAGCCGTCAGAATCTTCATCCTCGCTGCTGTCAAAACTGTCATCTGAATTTGCCTTGTCTACTTCAATACGCACAGAAGTTGGTGTCATAACATCTGTGGATTTATAATAAATATTTTTGATCTCTCCTTTTAAAAGGATGTAGGTATTATTGCCGGAATTATCATCTTTGTCCCAACCCATGGTGGTATAGGCCCAGATCGTCTTTGACTTCACATTATAGTATAAAACAGCAAAACCAGCCTGCTGCTGGGCAGATTTCACCGCTGATAAGGTACTTGCCACACCATTTAAGAACACATTTGCATCTTCTGTATCAAAAGGTACAGACTGTGAAACGCTGAAATTTTTATGTACAAGGATCGGGCCCTTCCGCTCATCGTCAAGAATGGTAATAGGATTGATCTCACCATCAGAATTTAATTCACAATCCAGGATCTTTCCGTAAATCTCATTGCTGTCCTTTTTCTTTGCCTTTAACAGATTGTAAAAAATGTTCATGCAGTCCGTCTGGTTCACCTCATCACCTGCCTGGCGGCTTACATCTTCATTTAATTCCAGATAATTGAGCTTGGATATACGGGAAGAGACCAGATCTCCTGTAAAATCATCATCCGTATAACCTAACATAGTAAGAACTGCTTTCACTGCATCTTTGTAAAGTACCGGATCCTCTGGTTTGAATTTTCCTCCTAAATATCCGCTCATCCAGCCTTCTCTTGCTGCAATGCGGATATACACAGCATTAGGATCTGTAGCCGGCACATCTGCATAAACAGAAACATTGGATGTAGGCAGATTTTCACGGTAACTGGATGCCTTTACCAGCATTTTTGCAAAGTCCGCTCTGGAAACATTTTCCCTGAAACTGGAAATTTCCATAATCCCTGTCAGCTTTACAACCTGCTGCCTCAGATTAAAATTAGCAGTGGAAATATTATCTGCCCACGCAGTTATACTAAGTATGGGAGAAACAGCCGCTGCAGCCGCCAGGGAGCCGCACAGAAATCGTGTGTGGTTTTTTCGTACCTTCATAATGGGAAACTCCTCTCAAATCAATCAACCATTCACTGAACATTTTCTTCGTATTTGTTCATATTTACTCATTGTTTGAAGTGTACCATTGGTTTGTGAACAAAATGTGTTTTGGCTGTGTTTTTTCGGTCAAAAAATGCCACCTTGCGGTGGCGCTTGTTTTTTATCATAGCAGACTCAGATCCCCCGCGCTTACGCGCTCCACTGCCTGCTGTCGCAGGCGGTTCGCTCGTTAATGGCCCAAAAAAAGCAAATGTCTGCTTCGCAGCCGCTTGCTTTTCTTTTGGGCTCATTACATCAGTGGCGCGATTAATCTTAAAAATTTTCCGGCTTTGGTTCCAAACCAGTTATACTGGGCGCAGTCTTCTAATGTGACTGGAATGCATTTTTCCAGCGTTTTCTCAAAATCCTTCTCCACATCTGCAACTGTGCTGTTACGGTATAAATAGGTTCCGCACTCAAAATGCAGATACAAGCTTCTAAAATCCAGATTGATACTTCCCACAGTTGCTTTTTCATCATCGCTGACAAAGATCTTGGCATGAGTAAAGCCAGGCTCGTATTCGTAGATCTTCACTCCGGAAGCAATCAGTTCTGGATAATAGGTTCTTGCTAACAGATACGCATACTTTTTGTCCGGAATATGGGGCATGATGATCTTCACATCGATCCCACGCTTTGCCGCATAAGACATGGCATTTTTCATCCCATCATCTAAGATCAGATAGGGAGTAATAATGTGTACATAGGATTTTGCCTGGTTAAGTATATCCAGATATACCTGTTCCCCTACCTGTTCTTCATCTAAAGGGCTGTCTGCATATGGCATGACAAATCCATTTCCTGCATACCCCTCCGGCAGTTTATAATCTGCCGGTACCAGATACTGCTCATAATTTTCTTCATTCTTGCTTTTTGGGCTTGCTGCATCCCACATCTGCAAAAACATCATGGTAAAGCTTTTTATCGCATCTCCCTTGACCATGATCGCTGTATCTTTCCAGTGTCCAAAACGTTCTTTCCGGTTAATATACTCATCTGCCAGGTTCACGCCTCCTGTAAAGGCTGTATGTCCATCGATCACTGTAACCTTTCTGTGATCCCTGTAATTCTGATGGGTAGAAAGCACCGGTTTGATCGGTGAAAACATCTGGCACCGGATGCCCATTTTTTCCAGTTTCTGGGGATAATGATAAGGAAGGAGCATAAGACAGCACATACCGTCATACATAACGCGCACTTCCACTCCCTCTGCTGCCTTCTTCCTTAAGACCTCCAGGATACTGTCCCACATATAGCCGCGGTCAATGATAAAATATTCCATAAAGATAAAATGCTTTGCTGCTTTTAGTTCTTCCATCAGCTGCTCAAACATATCTTCTCCCAGAGGGAAGAATTTCGCTGCCGAATTTTCATACACAGGGAAACCAGCAATGTGGTTCATATAATCTACCAGACGGCTTCCACGCACACTGGCAGCCCGCAGCCGTTTCTGCACCTGTGGATCCTGGATCAGATAAGGCTTTGTCTTTTCAACGGACAGATTGACCCGTCTTGCCAATGCCCTGGTCTGAAACTGAACCTGCACAAACACATATAAGATAATACCAAAAATAGGGAACAGCAGTACCGGTATGATCCATGCCATTTTAAAGCTGGAATCCATAGGCTTATTTAAAATAGCGATCACAACAGATGCGCTGACAAGCACATAAACAGCATATACAAAATGAATACAATTTCCTAGCCAGTGGAAAATACTGAAGAAAAAGGCGATCTGCAGCAGCAGACCCACTGTCACAAAGGTGGTCCTTCCAAAAATGATCCTGAAAAGGCTTCTTGGCCTTGGCTGTGATTTCATGTATATCGCTCCTTATTTCTCTCTCAACATCTAATAACTGCTTCTATCATAACTTATTTAATCAATAATTATCCCACTTTTTTCCAGAAAATGCAATGTATACATTGAAGATCATTATCAAACGAAAAAAGATCCGGAGCCACATTTCGGCTCTGGACCTTTGTCACGTTCTTTTGTATTTTCCTTAATTATCCAATTTCTGTACTTCCATATCTTTTGGAAGGATCAGATTCATGATAATAGCTACTACGAATACTACAGCTACTACATTGGCAGAAAATACAGACTGAACGACTGGTGAAAATCCGGCCCAGATGCCGCTTTCACTGGTGGTCGTAAATCCAATACCAATTGATAATGCCATTGCAACAATGGTGATATTTCTCTGTGTAAATCCGCAGTTAGCGATCATCTGCATACCAGATGTTAAAATAGTACCAAACATCATAATCGTACATCCGCCCAGTACAGACTGTGGAAGGGATGCGAAGAAGTTACCGATCGGCGGGAATAAACCTGCCAGGATCATCGCTGCTGCACCAGTCATAATGGTGAAACGGTTTACTACTTTTGTCATTGCCACCAGACCTACGTTCTGTGAGAAAGAGGTAACTGGCGGACATCCAAACAGACCGGAAATAAAGGAACCATAACCATCACATGCTAAAGAACCGGAAATCTCTTCTCCTGTGATCTCACGTCCTAAACCTCCTGCTACCAGCGCAGAAGTATCACCGATCGTCTCTGCTGCAGATACCAGGAAAATGATGCATGCAGACATGATGGCTCCTGCGTGGAACTCTGGTTTAACAGGCAGCAGATGTGGAAGTGCCACGATGCCGCCGGACATGATCATACTTAAATCTACCTTTCCCATAAAGATAGCAACAATATAGCCAACGACCAGACCTGCCAATACAGAAAGCTGTTTTAAATATCCCTTAGCAAACATATTCCAAAGCAGACAGGTTGCTAATGTAATCAGACCTAACAGCAGATTTGACATAGAACCGAAATCTGTTGCATAGCCGCCGCCGAAGGATCTTGCACCAACAGTAAACAGCGAAAAACCGATAGCTGTAACTACAGATGCTGCTACGATCGGGCTTATGATCTTTCTCCAGTACTTTGCAAAAAGTCCCAGAGTTCCTTCAAACAAACCACCTATGAGTACGGCTCCTATTACTGCCGGATATCCATAATTGGCTGAAATGGTACTGAGAACTGTAACGAAGGTGAAGCTGACACCCATTACAACCGGAAGTTTGGATCCAATCTTCCAAAGAGGATACAGCTGGATCAGAGTTGCGATACCTGCTGCAAACATGGCATTCTGTAAAAGCATACCAAGTTCAGCTCCGGTGACCGGTACCTTTGCCGCACCTGCGATCATGGTGATCGGTGCCAGGTTTGATACGAACATAGCTAAAATGTGCTGAAGTCCAAATGGGATAGCCTTTCCAATAGGCACCCGCCCATCCAGCTTATAAATGTTACTGATGCTGCAATTTGTGCTTTCTTTCATAGTTTTGCTGCCTCCAATTTTTTTAACTCATACCCTGCGTTTTTACGCACATTTGCCTGCTTTTACAGACGATTTCGGGCTTCATTGCTGTCTTTCCCCAAAAACAGAATGAATTTTTATTCTTTGTGGCTTACTTTGTAAACCTCTTCCACAATACGCTCCATGGCATTTAAGATATTCTCATATCCTGTGCAGCGGCACAGATGCCCGGAAATCAGTTTTTTCAGCTCCTCCCTGTTATATTTTTTCCCTGTTCCTACAATCTCTACTGCACTCATGATCAGACCTGGTGTACAGAAGCCGCACTGTACTGCAGCTTCTTCAATGAACGCTCTCTGGATCGGAGACAATTCCCCATTTGGCCCCTTTAATCCTTCTACGGTCATTACACTCTTTCCGTCTGCCCACATGGTCAGATATATACAGCTGTCAATGGCCTCTCCATTGACCAGCACAGTACAGGCACCACATTCACCTACTTCACAGCCCTTCTTTACAGATGTAAGTCCCAGGCGGTTACGCAGTGTATCCAGAAGAGATTCTCTCTCATCCACTGCAATCTCTGTTTCTTTTCCATTTACTGTCATATGAATGATCTTAAGCATTCTCTCCACCTCCTGCTCTTCTGATGGCTTCTGCCAGCCCGCGTTTTGCCAGTTCTTCGATCAGCTGAAGACGGAACTCCTTAGAAGCTCTCCAGGAAGATCTTGGATTTACTTCTGTCAGTGCCAGTTTGGCAAACTCTGCTGCCGCTTCCTTATCAGAAACATCTTTTCCTCTCAGATATTCTTCTGCTGCATGACATCTTAAAGGTGTAGGTCCGGCAACCCCGTATCCCAGTCTTACATCTTCAATTGTCTTTTTATCAGAAGACAGTTTAACACGCACTGCACAGCCTAAAGTAGCAATTTCCATTGCCTTACGTTTTCCATATTTAATATACTGTCCGTACCAGCCTTCATAGTCCTCTTTTTTGATAATGAAACCGGTGCAGACTTCACATCTGTCTCTGACTGTACGTCCAGGTCCTGTGTAGAACTCATGGATCGGTACTTCCCTGTGGCCCTCTGGTCCTTCTAACTGGATCCGTGCATTTAATGTCCACATACTTGCTGCAGAATCGGCAGATGTAGCACCATTGCAGATATTTCCGCCGATTGTACCTGTATTACGGATCTGCGGTCCTCCTACCATATCTACTGCTTCTCCCAGCATAGGAACCAGCTTCTGGATCGTCGGATCATTGGTAATATGTGAAAATGCAGTTGCGGATCCGATCCACAGGTCTCCATTTTCCAGGACTTTCACGCCCTTTAATTCTTTAATATTGTGAATGGATACCAGTGCTCTTCCTGCATCCTTTCCCTCTCTTACACGGATGAGTACGTCAGTACCGCCGCTGATGATCTCTGCCTCAGGCTCACGTACCAATGCTTCTACTGCATCCTTTACATCTCTTGCTTCATAAAATGATTTAATATCAAACATACTCATTCCCTCCCTAGATCAGGCCTTTCTCCTTAAATTTCTCAATCAGTCTCTGTGCTGTCATAGGACTTACGTTCATATGAACACCTGTAGCATGTAAGATTGCGTTTCGCACTGCCGGAGCAACCGGAATTGCAGGAGGTTCTCCTAAAGACTTGTTTCCATAAGGGCCTGTAGGATCATCTAACTGGATAAATTCTACATGAAGATCCGGCGCATCCATAGCTGTCGGGATCTTATAATCCAGCAGGTTGTTGTTTAATGGACGTCCTGTCTTTTCATCTACTAATAATTCCTCTGAGAGACCAAAGCCAAGGCTCATGCTCATGCCGCCGTGAACCTGTGCTTCTGCAGTCTTAGGATTGATCAGGATACCGGAATCATGTACGTTAATAACATCCTTTACAGTTACCAGACCCAGAGGCATATCTACTTCTACGTCTACGAAGCAGCAGCCGGAGGAAAATGTATTGTCCAGACACTGATTGGTCACTTCTGCAGTCAGATGGATCGACTTATCTAATGAATAGAATGCAGTATCTGCTACAACTGCTACATCAAACAGTACCGGATCACCGCCGTGTACAACGACCTTGCTGTCAACGATATCCAGCATATCTTCTTTGATCTCATCTTCCGGATGCAGTCCCAATGCTTCACGAAGTTTTTCTGCTGCCTCTTTTACAAGACCTGCATAAACGGTCTTTGAAAGATCTGTCACATCATGATTTAACATGTATGCTGCATAGTCCAGAATACGATGTCTTAATTCTGTAGCACATTTCTTGCAGGCCATACCAGATACATAAGTCTGTCTGGAAGCATATGCGCCTGTATCAAATGGTGTCAGGTCTGTATCCTGTGTAGATACAATAAATGTCTTATCAAAAGAAATTCCCGTAGTTTCAGAAGCCATCTGGCTGAATACAGTATCTGCGCCCTGACCGATCTCGGTAGCGCCCATGGAAACCTGCATAGATCCATCCTGGTTTAATACCATACGTACAGAAGAAGTCTCAAGGGAAATAGGATGTACACCTGTCTTGTAACAGAAAATAGCCATTCCCACACCACGTCTTACTGGACCGGTCTGGTTCTTGTATGCTTCTCTCTTCTCATCCCAGTGGATATATTTCTTTCCTGCTTCCATACATTTCTTTAAACCATATGAATGGAAGGTGATACCATTTGCAGGATCCACGAAGCCATCCTCCATACAGTTTTTCATGCGGAATTCATAAGGATCCATGCCAATGGCTGTTGCCATATCATCGGTAAGGCATTCTGCAAACCAGGCTGCCTGGGGGATACCATATCCACGCATAGCCCCGGCTGTTGGTGAAGAAGTATAAACCGTCCAGCAGTCGATCTCTGCGCCTAAACGGTCTCTGTACAGATCTTTGAATACGTTTCCGCAGTTTGCACAGATGGCGTGTCCGTGGGAAGCATATGCGCCATTATTCGCATAGGCGTCTAACTGTCTTGCAAGAATAGTACCGTCTTTTGTTACCAGGCCGCGGCATACGCCTTCAATGGCATGACGGGTTCTGGTTCCGGAAATGGTCTCCTCACGGCTGATTTCCAGTCTTACAGGTCTTCCGCCTACACTCATTGTAAGGAATGCATTTAACGGCTCATAAAGAACATCCTGCTTGTTTCCGAATCCACCGCCAATATATGGTTTGATAATGCGGACTTTACCGATAGGAATGTTTAAAGCCTGTGCTGTACAGCGGCGTACAATGTGCGGGATCTGTGTAGAAGAAACAACGGTCACTTTTCCATTTACATCTACATAAGCCCATGAAACAGGAAGTTCAATATGACAATGAGAAATACGTGGTGTATCGTATACTTCGTTGATCTCTACCAGGTCTTCCTCTTTATATTTTTCCTTTGCCTGCTTTAATCCATCTTCAAAAGTGAAGTCGCTTGGTCCCATGGTCATGTGGGAATGAACGATCACATTGTCTTTGCGGATATCCGGATGAAGAGGAGTTGCCTCTGGTGCCATAGCCGCCTTTACAGTAACGATCGGTTCATATTCTTCATATTCTACCTTTACCAGACGGGCTGCCTGCGCTGCTGCTACCTCATTTTCAGCAATAACTGCGGCAATATCATCACCATAAAGTCTCACTCTCTGATTTAATACTCTTCGATCGCAGATATCCTGATGCTTTGCCTCCACACTCCATGGATGACCAGCTGTTGGGAACTGGCAATCCGGCACGTCAAAACAGGTAAGGATCTTTACAACACCCGGAACTTTTAATGCCTCTGTCAGATCAAAGCTTTTTACAAGACCATTTGCAATAGTGGAATGGATCACCTTTCCATGAAGGATATCCCTTGGTTCTAAATCCGCACTGTACTTTGCTTCGCCGGTTACTTTTCCATATGCATCAACGCGGTTTAATCCCTGACCTACAACTTTCATAAACACTTCCTCCTTTACTAACCTTATGTTCTCCCGGAATCTTTCTGTATCTGATCATGTGAGAAGTTTTTTTGTCTGCTGTACCTGAGAGGACATCCCCTATCTTGAAAAAACAGCCCTTTCCACTTCCCCGTTTTGACCTGCCAAACCCCATCGCAGATGCTTACAGGGTAATTACGGAAAATGTACCCTGAGGGTAGAAAAAAAGAGCTGACTACATAAACTATGTAGTCAACTCTTAAGGTAGTTGGTAGAGACTCTGGGCCAATCCCCAGGATATACATATCAGACAATTGGTTTATTTAATTGTCTTCATTATACATCTAACTATTTTTTTAGTCTAGGTTGAAAAGTCTCAAAATTTTTTATCATATTTGTGCATATTGCACAATTTTATCTGGATTTTATTGATGTTTAATCGCTATTCTAAACAAAAAATAACGTATTTCTTTCATGTTGTCTATTCCAGAGCCTGACGGATATCCTCAATAATGTCATCGGCACTTTCAATACCTACACTGAGGCGGATCATGGACGGATCTACTCCTGCTTCTACTAACTGCTCGTCTGTCAGCTGTCTGTGGGTGTGGCTTGCCGGATGAAGAACGGCTGTACGGGAATCTGCCACATGAGTCTCAATGGAGCAAAGCTTTAACTGATCCATAAAGTCTGCTGCTCCCTTTCTTCCTGACTTTAAGCCAAAGGAAATAACACCGCAGGTACCATTTGGCATATACTTCTTAGCCAGCTCGTAGTATTTGTCTCCTTCCAGTCCCGGATAATTTACCCAGGCAACATCTTCTCTGGATTTTAAGTAAGTAGCTACCTTTAAGGCATTTTCACAGTGCTTTGGCATACGAAGATGTAATGTTTCCAGACCGATATTGATCAGAAATGCATTCTGTGGGGACTGGATAGAACCTAAGTCACGCATCAGCTGGGAAGTTGCCTTGGTAATATATGCAAGCTTTCCAAATTTCTGAGTATAAATAATGCCATGATAAGATTCATCCGGTTCTGTTAAACCTTTAAATTTATCATGATGAGCTTCCCAGTCAAAATTACCGCTGTCTACAATACAGCCTCCCACTGTCATGGCATGTCCATCCATGTACTTTGTGGTACTGTGAGTAACAATATCTGCACCCCATTCAAAAGGACGGCAGTTGATCGGTGTTGCAAATGTATTGTCCACGATCAGCGGTACGCCATGTTCATGGGCAACCTTTGCAAACTTCTCAATATCCAGAACCGTTAAAGCCGGGTTTGCGATGGTCTCTGCAAATAAAACCTTGGTGTTTGGGCGAAAAGCTACTGCCAGCTCTTCTTCTGACGCATCCGGGCTTACCAGGGTGCATTCTACACCCATTTTAGGGATGGTAACCGTAAACAGGTTGGTGGTTCCGCCGTAAATAGCTGCAGAACTTACTACATGGTCACCTGCCTGGCATAAATTCATCACAGCATAGAAGTTAGCTGCCTGACCGGAAGATGTAAGCATAGCACCTACGCCGCCTTCCAGCGCGCAGATCTTTGCTGCAACTGCGTCATTGGTAGGATTTGCCAGTCTGGTGTAAAAATAACCATTTTCCTCTAAGTCAAACAAACGTCCCATCTGCTCACTGGTAGTATATTTAAACGTGGTACTCTGATAGATTGGAAGCTGTCTCGGTTCTCCGTTCTTCGGCTGCCAGCCGCCCTGGATGCAAATGGTGTCCAATGATTGTTTTTTCTCCATATTTCTTCTCCTTATGTGACTTCATTAAAAATTTGTAAAACTGTAATTATTATAGGGCAGTCACAAAGGCGCTTCAACCAATCATTTTACTTGGTTATTTAATATTTTTTAAGGCCCCGAATCATCGGAGCCTTTTTCTCTTGCTTGTTTCCCTATGAATTTACATACACATATACAACCCCTGATACGATCAGGTAAAACCAGGTTGCCGGATTGGAAAACCAGGTTGTAAAGAAGGAAAGCATCATATACATGGCAATCTGTGCATAGATCACATGTCCCGCAGGACAGGTGAGCTTTCTTCTGAATCGGCCCAGCAAATAGCAGACACCGCCTAAAAGTCCGCCGAAAAATACCATTCCCACAACACCAAAATCATAAAATGCATCGTAAAACAGTGTTACAGTCGTCAATTCCTCTTTTGTCACAAAAAGCGGAAAATCAGTCAGTGCCGGGAAGATAAACTTAAGTCCGGTCAATGCCCACAATGGGAACAACCCTTTCAGTCCAAAAGAGAAATGCTTCAGTTCTGCTGCCATACAGTTAAAATTGTCATAGTTATTGGCAATATACATATACGGCTGGGTAATAAAAATAGGCATATGGCTGTTTTTCATCTCAAAAATGCCATTTAAATATTCTACGCTGTGACTTCGAAGCACTGTAAGGGCTGCATATGCAGGGATCAATGCCACTAACAGCACTCCCACATAGATCAGGCTGAAACTTCCTGTCATGGAAATATAGGTAAATACTGCCATTCCCACTGCCAGGATCAGCTGGAAACGTGATACACATAGTAAAGGGATCATCACCGCTGCAATATCGCAGACCACAGCCAGCCAGAACCCTTTGTAGCGCAGCAGTCCCCGTCCTCTTCTTGCCATCATCAGACTATATACAACGGAAAGACTGGGAACCAACACACAGGATACCGTAAAATAATGGATCCCTTTTATGTGGAAATAGGAATATGCATGAGGTACACCATAAGAAAACATAGGGATGTATCCCAGTTTCCATGCTTCAAAAGCAAAGGACAATATAGAGATCAGAGTAATCACTGCCATGGAGATCAGAATACGGTTCGCCTGTAACGGAGAATCCGCAGAGGAGTAATATTTGTATACAGAACCCATATCTGCCGCGCTCCAGCCGTCATACATCCTGGTCAGCACCTCAAATACCCACCAGAAAGCCATGACTGCCAGAAAAAAGCTGATCCATGTAATAAGCAGCCAGTCCGTCTGCAGGTGGGAAAGTTTAAAACAGGAAATTCCCTGTCCTCCCACAAAAAACAGACAGAACAGCCCACGCAGGTGGATCAGATTTCCTGTCCTCATATAGTCTCTGATATACAGCCATATAGCTGCTCCAACTAAAACAAGGCCGGACAGCACATATAAGTGCTGCCAGGCCAGAATAAAACTGATTCCATAACAAATAAGATAAACTGCCATTAATCTGTAATCTTCTCCACAAACTTTCTCATGTAGTCTTCTACTTCTGCTGCTGTTGCAAAGCTCATAGCCTGATCAGCTACTGCCTGAAGCTCTTCTACACTGTATTCTGTTACCATCTTTCTTGCGCGCAGGATGGCGGATGCGCTCATACTGAATTCATTTAAACCGAAGGCAAGCAGCAGTGGGATCATCATCGGATCGCTGGCTGCTTCTCCACACATACCTACCATAATACCGGCTTCCCGTCCGCAGGAAATAATGTGGCGGATGCTTCTAAGTACTGCCGGATTAAAGGTAGAATACAGATAAGATACCTTTTTATTTCCTCTGTCCACAGACATGGTATACTGGGTCAGGTCATTGGTACCAATGCTGAAGAAATCTGCCTCTTTTGCAAACAGATCCGCGATCAGGGAAGCTGCTGCTGTTTCCACCATGATACCTACCTGGATATCTTTCTTGTATGCAATGTTCTTTTCATCCAATTCTGCCTTGATCTCTTCGATCAGTGCCTTTGCCTCTCTTAACTCATCAATACAGGTTACAAGAGGGATCATAATACGGATATTTCCATACGCGCTGGCTCTTAAAAGGGCACGCAGCTGAGGTTTGTAAATGTCCTCTTTTCTGTCCAGGCACAAACGGATGGCCCGATATCCCAGGAATGGATTTTCGTCTTTCTCCAGCCCCATATATGGAATCTCTTTGTCACCGCCGATATCCAGTGTACGGATGATCACCGGCTTACCCTTTAATGCAACTGCTACTTTCTTATAAGCCTCAAACTGCTCCTCTTCTGTAGGCATAGCAGTTCGGTCCATAAATAAGAATTCTGTACGGAACAGACCAACGCCTTCTCCATCATACTGCAGCACCTTGTCCACATCTTCCGGTTTTCCGATATTAGCAACGATTTCCACCTGTACACCATCTTTTGTAACAGAAAGCTGTCCAATATACTTTTCCAGTTCTTTCTTATCTTTTAAGAACTGGGTTCTCTTTTCCTCATATTCTTTTTCTACAGAAGCTTCCGGATTTACCAATACCTCCCCTGTGCTTCCGTCAAGAACAACCAGGTCACCGTCCTTAACTGCATCCATAAGACCATTTACTGCAACCACTGCCGGGATCTCCAGAGCTCTTGCCAAAATAGCACTGTGTGAGGTTTTTCCTCCCAGTTCCGTTACAATACCGGAAACATTTTCCGGATTAATGCCTGCTGTCATAGACGGTGTCAGATCCTTTGCTACCAGTATGCTTCCCTTTGGCAGTAAAGATACATCTACAGACTCCAGTCCCATTAATGTACGCTGCATACGGACTTTAATATCCCTCATATCCGTAGCACGCTGCTGCATCAGCTCATCTCCCATGGATGCAAACATATCTGCGTACATATTGCAGACATTTTCAATGGCAAACTCACTGTTTACCTTATCATTTTTCACACTGTTTTCAATCTCACCTGTAAGCATGGGATCTGATAACAGCATCATATGTCCCTGCATGATCTCTGCTTCCTTCTCTCCCACACGTGAAGCCAGATCATCTGCCATTTTCTGTGTAGCTGCAATGGTCTTTTCCAGAGCCCCCTTAAAGCGCTGGATCTCAGCCTCTGCATCTGCTACCTCATTTCTTGTGATCACTAATTCTGCTTCTTCAACGATCACAGCTTTGCCAATGCCGATACCGGCAGAAGCACTTGTTCCCTTAAACATATGTGTTTCCTCCTTATTATTGTACTCTCAGAATTAAATGAACGACTCTGAAAGTACCTATTTATACCCAAGAAAGACAGATGCCGTCTGAACGTCACCTGTTTTTCTTTTGGACCTGTTTATTTACTCCCCCAGACCGTCCTCTACGATCTTGATCATTGCTGCCAGTGCCGCCTCTTCATCGGGACCGGTACAGTTAAATTCAATCTCTTCCCCGCATTTTACGCAGGCACCCAGTACACTGAGAACGCTTTTCGCATTTGCAGTTACATTGCGCACCTTAAAAGAGACTTTTGATTTATACAGCAGCGCCTCTTTACAGAGGATGCCTGCAGGTCTTAAATGAAGACCTGATGGGTTCTTGATCACAGTTGTTCCACTTACCATTATTATTTCTCCTGATTTTCCGCAGCCTGTAAGCTGCCATTTTTCTTTTATTCCGTTCCAGACGCACGTGAAGATGATGCCCCGCTGCTTTCTGCAGCAGTTGTCTCCTTAGTGCTGCTTTCTGTTTCTTCCTGCGTTGTCGCCGGCGCCGTTTCTCCCGGCTCTCTGTCATGAACAATGATCTGAAGATCATCCTGACTTACCAGCTCATAAGCGGCACCCAGTTCAAAGGTTACCGTTCCCGGATGTGTTCCCGGTCCCATATCGCTTACATCTACCTCTGCCTCTAAGGAATCATCCGTCAGCTGGTCTAAGTCTTCTTTTAATCCCTTGATGCTTAAATTAATAGAATCTCTGTCATACTGATAACTGTAGCGGCTGGAAGAACCTACCTGACGGATCTTGCTTGTCTTTAACTCAATGTTCCTGGTCTCTAACGGCTCTACCTTTAAAGTTACACGGATCTTGCTGTTATGATCAGCCAGTTCTACATTTTCCGGAAGATATTTATTCAGGTCAATGGTCACTTCTTTGTCTGCAGAAGCGCCATCCATATTTAATTCCGATTTAGGAATATTGATCGCATTGATCTCTGCCAGATCTGACTTAAGTCCTACCACATCAACGGAATTCACATTGCTTTCAATACCTGTAAACCGGTATCCATCTGCCACTCTTCCTTCCGTTTCAAAATTCAGTCCCAGCGTTTTCACTTTTAAGATAGAAAGTGTATAATCTGCTTCCGAACGGCTCAAGCTTACTCTGTCATCCAGAGTGATCTTATTTCTGTTGGCATCAAAGCACTGGATCTGAGCGGTTCCAGACAGATCGGAATTGGCTCCGTCTAACCGGATGGTGATGCCTACCGTACTGATCCGTCCTACCTGAGACTCCGGTCCGCTTACATAAATACTGGAAGGCACGATATTCACCGTTCCTTCTCTGTATCCGGATTCCGTCTTTCCTTCTGTATAAGCAGTCAGGTCAAATTTCTTCTGCTGGATATCCTCCGTAGTCACACGGATGACCGTAGGCTTTGCAGTGACAGCATCGACTTTGTTGTTCTTCACATCTACCTTTACAGGTACTGCACCTGTAGGCTCATACATATCCGCAAGGTCGATGTACGCCCTGAAATCAGAAGCTGAAATACTTCCTGCGTCCAGTGTACGCACCTTATATGCTACCGTCACAGTACTGCGGTTATCAATTAATTCATAGGTTTTTCCGTTTGTGGAAAGTACATCTTCATTCAGCACCTCCAAAGGTACCTCTTTGGAAGCAGTTACATCCGGATTAGAGATATTTGTCACTGCCAGCCATACAAAAAAGGCAAGGAAAACGGAAAGAATCTTCAATTTTAAATTATTTGTCAGCTTTTTTCCCATTGATCAGCCTTCCCTTCCATATCTTAAACCGGTTGGAAGAAACCGGCTCTTCTTTCATCAGCCCGGAAAGAATATTCCGAAGCGCTTCCGCAGTTGGAACACTGCGAAGCATTCCGCCTTCTGCAACAGATACACGTCCTGTTTCCTCGGAAACAACAATCGTAAGACTGTCCGTTGTCTCGCTGACACCCACAGCTGCACGATGTCTGGTTCCCAATGCTTTGTTGATGGACATATTATCAGAAAGCGGCAGATAACAGGTAGCAGCCGCCACCCTGTTTCCACGGATCACCACTGCGCCGTCATGGAGCGGTGTATTATGTTCAAAAATATTAATGAGAAGCTGGCTTGTAACCAGGCCGCTGATCTCAATTCCGGTTCTTTCGATCTCCTTTAATGAAGTTCCTCTTTCAATGACCATCAAAGCTCCTGTTTTCACCTTTGCCATTTCAAAGGTAGCACGCACCAGTTCATTGACTGTACGGTCATTGAATTCCTGGCTGCTTTTGCCGTCATCCTGAGCTAAAATGCCGGACAGCAGATTCTGGCTGCCTAACTGTTCCAAAGCCTTTCTAAGCTCTGGCTGGAAAACAACCAAAAAAGCAGTCACTGCAATAGCAGTAATATTTTTAAGGATCCAGACAATCGTATCCAGACGCAGAAGGACGGCCATAATAGCAAACACCATTATGGTCAAAAGCCCCTTTAACAAAGTCCAGGCCCTTGTATTTTTTATCCAGAAAAGGATCTCATATACCAGAAATGAGATGATCGCTATCTCAAAAATATTCCGGAGGGAGATCCGCGGCAGCAATGTCAGCCAGGATGAGGCTTTCATCATAAGTTCTGTTAAGATTTCCACCTGATATCATCCTCCCTTGATTTCTTATCTTTTTAATTATTCTCTTTCACTCTTGCACTGCGTTTTCTCGCACTGATACGCTGTACCTTCACATCTGTACTGCTTACTGTCATCTTAGGAACAGCCTTTACGTAGTAATAGTAATCATCATCTTCAAACTGCACATATTCTGTCCGGGTATAATCCACAGAAAAGAAAAAGAAATTGTAGATCATAGCCAGAACAATGGAAAGGAGCAGGCCAAAGATCAGGGCACCTGCTGATACAGACACTCCAAATACAAAATCACCTACAAAAATAACTAAAAGCTGGGCGACTGTACCAACTACGATAGCTATGATCCAGGCATAGTCTACAGAAAGCCTGCGGATCAGATATACTACAATGATCCCTACAGCGCAGGCAGCGATCATCACCATCATAGTCTGATTAAAGCATATAGACCGGATGATCTGACTGTATCTCTGAACAATATCTACATTTCCCTCTCCTGTAAGTACTCCCGCATTCTGACGTATATACATAAGAAGATAATAGAGAAAAACACCGCAGCCCACCGGTATCACTGATACCAGGCTTCCTCCCAGTCCTACCAAAAGTGCCACAGCATAAGGTACTTTAAATAGGAAAGCAAGAGGTGTCAGAACCATAAGCCAGCTGTCTCCAGGTTTAAAACCATAATACAGCACAGCTACTACCAATATCATCATCAGCGTGATCAGTGCCATCTCCATGGATACTGCATACACATGTGCCACCATCACACATCCCATCAAAAACACACTTGCGCTGTCCGGAAGCAAGGCTCCAAAAACACAGATCAAAACCACCACTACAGGATTTTTTAATTTCGTCATATAGCCAATATTGGCATTCATACTTAAAACAGTACACAGTACAAACAGCAGCCGGACCACAAAGCGGATCCAATAACTGTATTTATTATAAAATTCTTTCAGGTGCTCTTTTAACAGCAAAAGACCTGTCATAAAGCGGCTCCTCCTCTGTTTTCTTTTCCGTGGTCTTTCCCAAATCTGCGATCCAGATGTTTCAGCCTTGCCATATACATCGTTTGGCTTCTGGATGCGAAATCATATCGCCCGGAATAGATCTTCCACGTAATAAAAAGGTAAAACACCAGCCCGACCGCATAACCCAGGCCCCAGTTTTTCACCCAGGTGATAACCTCTTCTATGGCTGCTCCCTTCATGATCACATCCAGCTTATACAGGACCCACATAAGAAGGATCAATGCAAAGCTAAAGGTATATCCAAAAAAAGAGCGGAACAGCTGTCCTCCTACATAATCACTTTTAAAGAACTGATTTACAGGGAAGACTTTTCTGCCCTGATGCTTTTCAAATACTGCCAGATCTGTCATTGCCTGGATTTTTTCCTCATTCAGCATAAAGCACTCCTTTATTTTTCTTCCCGATACTATCAATTTAGTATACCACATCTTTTTTTGTTTTGCGACACCTTAAATGAATTTTTAAGAAGTCATTTGTTTTACCGTTCATAATTGAATATTATATGAAACAATTATTAATTTTTTATTAATTTTTCTGTCAGGGCTTGCATTATTTTTTAAATATGCTATTTTGTATTCTGCGTAAAAGAACAAGCCGCAAATTAAGAAATATTATCAGTTTCTGATTATATTTCAGATATTATTAAAGAGGTATATTATGAAAACGCTTCAGATGATCCACTATTTTAATTATGTGATCGCAACTGTATTTGTAGTCTTTTATTTTTATCAGATCGGATATCTGATCCTGGGTCTTCTTATGAAACACAGGAAAAATGATACCGAAAGCCACAAGCTTCACCGATATGCAGCTATTATTTCTGCCAGAAATGAAGCAAATGTCATCGGCGGGCTGATCGATAGTCTTAAAGCGCAGAATTATCCTTCTGAACTTCTTGACATTTTTGTTATTGCTGATAACTGTACAGACAACACCGCGCAGGTAGCAGCCCAGGCCGGTGCAAAAGTCTACTGCCGCTATAATCAGCAGCAGGTAGGAAAAGGCTACGCTCTTGACTATCTGTTTAAATGCCTTTTTGCATCTGGTAAAGATGTATATGATGGTTATTTTGTATTTGATGCAGATAATTATGTAGATCCAAACTTTGTAAAAGAAATGAATGCAACCTTTGACAGCGGACATTTTGCAGCTATTACCAGCTACCGCAACTCGAAAAACTTTGGATCCAACTGGATCTCTGCAGGTTATGGACTTTGGTTCTTACGTGAAGCACGTTTCTTAAACTTCCCGCGAATGATCCTTGGCACCAACTGCGCTATCTCCGGAACCGGATTTTTAGTTTCCAGCGAAGTGATCCGTGAAAACGGCGGCTGGCCATTCCACCTGCTTACAGAAGATATTGAATTTTCCGTTAACTGCGCTATTGAAGGCAAGGTGATCGGTTACTGTGACAAGGCTGTTATCTATGATGAACAGCCAGTAAAATTCGGTCAGTCCTGGACACAGAGACTGCGTTGGTCTAAAGGATTTTATCAGGTAGACTGGCATTACAGCCTTGGACTGATCCGTGGATTTTTCAAAGGCGGAAGAAAATCATTCTCCTGTTATGATATTTTCATGACAGTAGCGCCTGGCATGTTCTTTACACTGGCTGCTATTCTGCTCAACTTAGGCATGGCATTTTCCTATATGACCGAACCTGGTTACATAGCAAAGATGATCGCAGCTGAGAACATTTCCTTCCTTACAAGAACTGTCGTTATGTTCTACTTAAGTCTGCTGGTCTACGGCGCTATTACCATGATCAGCGAATGGAAAGAGATCGCCCTCTCTCTTCCGAAGAAGATCCTGTATACATTTACCTTCCCGATCTTCATGTTTACTTACATTCCGATCTCTGCAGTAGCATTGGTTAAAAAAGTAGAATGGAAGCCGATCTGCCATGGAAACACCTCTGGAGAGCTGATCACTTCCAAGAGAAATTAATCGACCATTGATATGACAAAAAGCGATGCATGGAAACATATTTTTCAATATGCTTTCTGCATCGCTTTTTATATACTACATAGCCATCAGACGCAAAAGTATCATATAGCCAGCCGTTCCCACTGCAATACTTACCAGTGTATTATGTTTCCACTTATACGTCAGTGCCACAACAGCCACTGCTGCTATCTTGGGGAAGCCGATCTGTCTCACATTGCTTCCCACATCTTTTAAACAATAAACGATCAGCACTGCCACGATTGCCGCTGGAAGTGTCTTTCCAAGGCGATCCAGCCAGTCTGGCATCTTTTGTGTACCTCTAAAAGCCAGAAACGGAAGCGCCCGCAGGAAAAAGGTACAAAGAGCCGAAACTACGATCATGATCCATATTCTTTCTGTATTCATTTATACTTCCTCCCTTCTCTTCTGCAGCACCAACAACAGTCCTGATGTTAACAATAATGCAGGAAGCATAAAGCCGGAAGCCCCAAATATAATAAGACAGATAATACCGATCCCCAGACCTGCAAGAGCCGGTGTATGCCGGTCTGTTTTCTCCCACTGATCTATAAAGATAATAACAAACAGAGCCGTCATGCAAAAATCAATTCCTTCCATATCCCACGGGATCAGCTGCCCCAGCACTCCGCCCAGAACAGCGCCGATCATCCAGTAGCAGCGGCTGAAAAATGCCACCAGAAACATGGTATCTTCCTTTTCTTTCTGGGGCAGTTCCAATGTACAGTTCACTGCATATGTCTCATCCGTCATGGTATGGATCATATAAAGCATCCGTTTTCCCATTTTCTTAAAATCTTCCAGGAAAGTCAGACTGTAAAAACTCTGGCGGCTGTTCATTAAAAGTGCTGTAAGGGCCACTGTTATGATCGAAGCGCCGCTGCTAAAAAAAGTGATCAGGACAAACTGAAACGCACCTGTATACACGGTCAGGCTTACTAACAGGGAATAATACCACTTAAAGCCAGCTTCTTCCATCATAATACCATAAGCCATACTGACAAAAATATAGCTGCACATAATAGGAATGGATTTAATAAATGCATATTTTCTGATCTGGGATCTTGTCATACCGTAAGCTATCCTTTCGCGGCTGTATCAGCACATTTTCAGTTACAATTCAGCCTTGCATCTTCTAGCGCTTATCATATCTTTCATTTCCTACTTTGTCAATGGGTAAGTAGTGTAAATATCAGTATCAATAAAAATATGGATCGCCCATTTAGACGATCCATAAGGTTTAATCTGTATTTTGATTTTTATATAAAGTTCTATCAACTGCCCCTTTCCATCCATCTATTTTGATTTTACGCAGTCTTTCTTCCATTTTCGGCCTATAAATTTTCTTTTTTCGCTTATAAAATAAATTTTCCGTTTGATAAAAACCCAGAGAAATACCGCCCATATAAGCTGCTCCCATTCCGGATAATTCTTCATTTTCAGGAACCACTACAGGAATATTTAAAATATCACTTTGAAACTGCATCAGATATCCATTTTTCGTCGGCCCACCATCTGCCCGTAATTCTTGCATACCTTTCCCTGTATGCTCTGCAAACTGACGGTCCATACAACTCACAATATCATTGATCTGATAAGCAATACATTCCAAAGCTGCTTTTACAATCTCTTCCCGTCCTGTAATCCTGGTGATTCCTGTGATCATTGCTGTTGCTTCACTATTCCAGTACGGGGCTCCAAGACCAGTAAACGCCGGTACAATGTAACAACTATCTTCTTTATTTGCTTTGCACGCTAATTCTTCTGTTTCTATAGGATTTTCGATCAAATGCATCTTATCCTTTAACCAGGTGATCACTGCTCCTGTATAATTAATATTTCCTTCTAATACATAAGAAGTATTTCCATGCATAGTCCAGGCAACAGAAGATACCAGACCATCCTGTGGATCTGCTGCATCTTTTCCAACATTCATCATAACAGAAGAGCCTGTTCCATAAGTAGCTTTTGCCATTCCCGTTTCATGGCATCCCTGACCAAACAATGCTCCATGGGAATCTCCCATTACTCCGCAGATTGGGATTTTTTCTGTCAACACGCCTTCTAAATCTGTCTGACCATATAAAGCATCAGAATCACAGATCTCCGGCAGCGCATTCATTGGAACTCCAAACAATTCGCAAAGCCCCTTATCCCATCCAAGGGAGTGAATATTAAACAGTTGGGTTCTGGATGCGTTGGAACTGTCTGTTTTAAAGCATTCTCCTCCTGTCATCTTGTAAATCAGCCAGGAATCCATAGTTCCGCAACAAAGTTCTCCACTTTTTGCCAATTTTCCCGCTTCCGGTACATTTTGAAAAATCCATGCCAGTTTACATGCCGAAAAATAAGGTGAAAGATCCAATCCTGTCTTTTCTTTTACAGAAACTGCTGCTCCTCTTTTTTTCAAATCATTACAGATTTTTTCTCCTCTGGCACATTGCCAGACAATCGCATGATACACTGGATGTCCCGTCTTCCGGTTCCATACTGCAATAGTTTCTCTCTGGTTGCTGATGCCAATCCCGGCGATTTCCTCTGACTTAACATTTTGTTCTGAGAGAAGACTCTCTACTGCTTTTTTTGTATTCTCCCAGATTTCATCCAGATCATGCTCCACCCATCCTTTATCATTTACAATCTGAGCATGGCTTACATCTTTGCGTTTCAACAATTTGCCGTCATTATCAAACAAAAGCGCCTTCGTTCCCTGAGTACTTTGATCTACTGACAGCATATATTTCTTTTTATGATTCCACATATGTAACCCCTGGTTTCTTACATATTCTGTCCTTATGCTTCCAACCGCTATTTTTTTAAAGCATTCTTTACACTTTCCGCAATTCCAGTCTCATTCAATCCATAATAGTCAAAAACCTCTTTGGATTTTCCTGTTATCACCGGGCTGTCTGGAAGAGAAAGATTGATCACCTTCTTTGGACAATGAGAACCAATTACCTGGCTAACCATAGAGCCTAATCCACCATAAGGGGAATGTTCTTCCACTGTCACAACCAATTTTGCATGCTCTGCCTGTTTTAACAATCCAGCTTCGTCCAATGGTTTTACACAATACATATCCATCACGGCTGCATTAACACCATCTGCTTTCAGTTTTTTAGCGGCATACACCGAAGGATATACCATTTCACCGCAAGCAACGATCAGAACATCTGCAGATTCTTCACTGATCATCTTTGCCTGATCCATTTTAAAATTTTCATCTTCTGTATAAATATCTTCTACCGCATTTCTTCCTACACGGATATAAGCCGGTTTTTCATCCTTTAACAGCTCTTTAATAAGAAAAGCCGTCTGAAAACGGTCACTTGGAAGATAAACTCTCATTCCAGGAATAGAAGACATCGCAGCAATATCCTGGGCAGAATGATGACTCATCCCCAGAGCACCATAGCTGATACCACCGCTGATGCCAATCATTTTTACATTCGTACCAGAATATGCCACATCAATTTTTGCCTGTTCTAAACTTCTGGTAGTTAAAAAACATGCCGGAGATGCGCAAAAAGCTTTTTTTCCACATTTTGCAAGGCCAGCTGAGATTCCCACCAGATCCTGTTCTGCAATACCTACTTCTACAAACTGCTCCGGATATTGATCAGCAAACGGAGTTAAAGAAGCGGAACCTCTGGAATCACTACATAAAACAACAACATCTTTATCTTTTTTCGCTGCTTCAAGAAGTGTGTCACAGATTGCCTGACGATTTGCGATTTTATTCATGAGCCCGTGCCTCCTTTAAACAGTCAATATGAGCCTGTATTTCCTTCAACCCCTGAGCATACTCATCTTCTGTGGGAACTTTGTGATGCCAACCAGCTTTGTTCTCCATAAAAGATACACCGCAGCCTTTTACGGTATCCGCAATAACCAATGTTGGCACTCCTTTTTTGTTTTTCGCATTTTCAAAGGCAGTATGGAGAGAATCTATATTGTTTCCGTCTGCCAGTTCCACATTCCATCCAAAACTTTCAAATCGTGCTTTCAGATCGTCCTGATGCATTACCTCTTCTGTCGTTCCAGAAATCTGAAGATGGTTTCTGTCTACTACTGCGCAGAGATTATCCAGTTTGTATTGAGAAGCAGACATCGCCGCCTCCCAGATAGAACCTTCTGCTAATTCTCCATCACCCATTACGGTGTATACACGATATCTCTTTTTGTCCATTTTTCCGGCCAACGCCATACCTACGCATACAGGAAGACCATGCCCTAAGGAGCCAGAATTCATTTCAATCCCCGGAAGTTTATTGTTTGGATGACCGATATAGGGGGAACCAAATACAGAATAGCGTTTTTTCACATCATCTATATCCAGAAATCCCTTTTTGCTCAAAACTGCATAATAGCTTTCCATTGCATGGCCCTTACTAAGCACAAAGCGATCTCTATCCGGTGAATCCATATTTTCAGGATTTATGTTCATCTGTCTGAAATACAGCTCTGTAAGTATCTCCATTACGCTGAAGTCTCCGCCTATATGGCCGGTCCCGCCATGGTAAATAATATCCAGGACATCTTTTCGCATTTCATATGCTAATACTGCCAGTTCCTCCATTATCTCCACTCCTTTTTCTGCTCTATTATTCGCCGCGTATATAAGCTTTTACATTTTCCTCAACAGGATCATACAGATCTGGTTTTATTCCAATATATTTACATGCCTCGTATAAAATTGGTACCACATTTTTATGAATGCCTACACAATGATGAATATATGGTCCGCAAACTAATTTATCTTCCAACCGTTTTAGGTTCTCCACCTCTACCCAAAGATAGGTACCCTTCGTATATGGTCCCTCTATACCTTTTGCGTTTCCAAGAAGCATAGAGTATTCTCCATTATCTCCATCAAATCTTGCCAGTGTAAGCTCCCCGAATTTTGCCTGAGCTTCCACAGCACCAGGATGGTCAAAAGCTAAAGGATAGCCAATGGACGGTTTTTCCTGTGCAACAGAAATAGGCCATGGACCACAATGCTGAAGTAATTCTCCGTTTTCATTATCAGGATGCCTTACCGTCCAATCCGCAAAGAAACTTCTTGTATCATCCAATGTAGCTGCTTCCACCATAACCGCAGTGATTGCTCCATGGATATCAGTCTCGCAAACAACCGGAAGCCCTTCTTCGTTTAACAACGAATTGGCGGCACATGGCATTATCCCTAATTCTGTCTGCAGAGCATTCCAGCACTGGATAGCAGCTGCATTACAGCCATACGTTTCAGCCATACGTTTCATAGCAACCTTCATAGCTGCAATATTTTCCAGCTCTTCTTCCTTCACTTTTACAATCATATTTTTATGACAGTAATCCATTACCTCTGCCACTTCTATTTTCTCTTCTTTTGCCTTTTTAACTTCCTGCGTCAGTTCAGGCAACGGGATTGGTGCAAGCTGGATATTAAATCTTTCCAACAATTCACCTTCATTGCACATAGTAGACCAGAAATCATAGGGTCTTGGCCCAATCTGAAGGATACGGGTATTTTTAAAGGTCTTTACCACATTACATACTGCAAGAAAATCTTTCACACCTCTTTCAAATTCAGGATCTGTAAGGCGGCAATTGGTAAGATAAGTAAAGGGCACGTTAAACCTGCGAAGTACCTTTCCAGTTGCAAAAAGCCCGCACTGACTATCTCTTAAACGCACGCCATTTTCATCTGGACGTTCATCCCTCGGTCCCCAAAGAAGAACCGGAAGTCCCATATTCTTTGCAAGACGGGCTACTTCATACTCCGTGCCGAAGTTTCCGTGAGGAAAAAACAAACCATCTACTTTTTCACGTTTGAATTTTTCTTCTATTTTAATTCTATCCTCATCATTATGAAGAAGACCATCTATACTAATATCATCAATATCTACAAATTCTACGTCAAGTTCTCTCAAACGATTTCTAGTAAGATTTGCATATTTCACAGCATCGGGAGCGCTAAATATGCTTCTTCTTGTAGGTGCAAGTCCAAGCTTCACATACTTCATATTCTATCCTCATTTCTTCTGTTTTTCAGTAAATAACGCAAGTTTCGCAAAGAAATCTTCCAGAATAAATCGATTATCTACGTGATGGTAAACGCGAATTGGGCGGTTCTGACGATTGGTAACATAAGCCATATTATCTGTGATCAGCGGTGCCTGTATCCAATCATAACTAAACATATGAGCAAATAATAAAACACCTATTGCAGGCGAATCACCCAGGCACCAGTACTCTCCAGTTCTAGTTGTTGCTCTCGCAAACTTAGTATGTCCATTTTCTGCCAGCTGTTCAAACAAATATTTTCCAAGTTCACCCTTAGGATACACTTTATATTCCAATTCAGCTAAAGATACAATCACCTGACTGTATACATTTCTTGGAATCTGCCATACAGGAATATCTGAATTCATAATAACGCGTGCCGCTTTAATATCATTATTCAGATTATACTCATATCCGCCTTCTGGATACTGCGCTCCGCCGATCCAAATGCAGGTAAGACGATTTGCAATTCTTGGTTCCATAAGATAAGCAGATGCCATATCAGTAAGTGGCCCCAGAAAAATAACATATAACGGATCCTCTGAAGGTTTCATGGCTTCCTCAATGATCAGTCTTGCGCCTTCAGACTCTACCGGTGTTTTCTCATCCGGCAATGCATGTTCTGCACCTTTAAATGCCAGATCCTTTGGAAAATCCATCAAGTCTAATACTTTCACAATTTCATCGTAGCTGTCCATCATGCTATGTGAACTTTTTTCTTCTCCAAAATGAGCAGCAATAATACCTCTGTTATCAAATTTAGGACTTAAAAGTCCATGTACAATAGCATACTGATCATCCGCCTCGTTTTTGGCATCTGTATTAATAATAAGTCTAGCCATTTTTCCTTCTGGAATTGTAAAGTGGTACTGATTATAGATCATAGTCTTCTCCTCTTTTCATCTACTGTTTTACTGCTCCTGCCATACCTTCTACAAAGTATTTCTGGAAAGATAAATATACGATCAATACTGGAACAATAGAAATAAGCACGCCTGCATTTAACAGACCGTAATCCGTACCATATTCTCCCATAAAACTCATAAGACCATTTGGTACAGTACGAAGAGAATCTTTGGTGATCAGAATACTCTGAAGCAGGAACTCGTTCCAGGTGTTTAAAAAGTCAATAATAAATAAAGTCGCAATTGCCGGTTTTACATTAGGAAGTATGATATTCCAATATAAACGTCCTACTCCACATCCATCAATGTACGCCGCTTCATCTAAATCCTTAGGGATAGAGCGCATAAATCCTCTCAAAACCAAAATGCCATATCCAATGCCAAAACCTACATACACATAAAACAATCCGCCGTAGTTATTGATCAGATTATACTGTGAGAAAATACGATTTAAAGGGATCAACGCCATCTGGTGAGGAAGCATCATTCCTAACAGAAAGAATATAAAAAGCCCCGTTTTATGCTTTACGTTTAATCTTGTAAGTCCAAATGCTGCCATAGATTCGATCAAGATTCCCAACGGAACTTTCATCAGGCAGATGACCAAACCATTTTTCATATAAGAAGCCATACGGCCCTTTGTCCATGCTGCCGCAAAATTGCTCCATTTTAATGTTTCCGGAAGTGAAAACAGACTTTCTCCAGAATAAAAATCCCCTTGAGACTTAAGTGCTGTAATAAATACAGTAAATACAGGAGCCATCCAGATCAGAGCCAGGAGAGTCAGCAGCACATAAAATATGATTACTTCCGCTTGTTTCTTATTTTTTGCCATATCTTATCAATCCTCTCTAGCTGTATAGATCACATAAGGTACAATGATCACGATCATCATCAAAAACATCACACTGGCAATAGCACTTCCTTTACCAAAATTGCTATACATAAAGGTTTGTGAATACATATATGTAGCTAATGTTTCTGTAGAATTTCCCGGTCCGCCGCCTGTCATAACCTTGATAATATCGTATACTTTCATAGCAGCTATGATCAGTGTTGCAAATACGACCACAAATGTTTCTTTCAGCATAGGAATCGTAATACTAAAAAATATTCTGGGTTTTCCTGCACCATCAATAGTAGCCGCCTCTAAAATATCTGTAGGGATCGTCTGAAGCCCGGATAGGAAAAGAATCATCGGTTGCCCTACACCCTGCCATAATGCTGCTACGTAAACGCAATACAAAGCAATCTTCGGATCAGACAGCCAGGTCAATTTTAAATTTGTCAGTCCAACAGCCTTGAGGCATTCATTAATAAATCCCATATTCGGGTTGTACATCCATTTCCAGATCACACCTACAACGACCCACGAAAGCATATATGGAATATAAAAAATTGCCCTGTATACCACTCTTCCTTTAAAAGAACGATTTAAAACAACTGCTAAAAGAAGGGAAACTGTAACCGTAAAGAACACGGTCATAATGATCCAAAGAAAATTGTTTTTTAATGCAGTAAGAAAAACCGGATCTACAGTAAACAGATTGATGTAATTCTTCAGTGCTACAAATTTCTTATCACCGATCCCGTTCCAACTGAAGAAGCTTAAATAAAAGGAATAGATCGTAGGAAATATAACAACTGAGCAAAACACAACAAACGCCGGAAGCAAAAACAAATACGCTTTTATCGTTGATTTTTTGCTTTTCAAGATGAACCTCCTGTTTTTCAAAGGGCTGTGAAAAAACACAGCCCTTTTTTCCTTTTTTACTGCCAGTCTTACTGCTCTGCCTTATAAGTATCAATTGCTGTCTGCACAGCTGCACCAGCATCTTCTGGCTTTGTATCACCAATTGCCACTGAATCCTGTACTGCAAACAGCTGATCTGCAACCTGTGCTGGAAGCGCCTGATCAGTCTGTGTATAAATGCCACATGCATCCATTAATTCCATAACACCATCTGCTACTGCTAATGATTCAGGAAGCTGTGCTCCCTTAATAGCGATTGGCTGCTCAATCTTAGAGAATTCAGGGTTTTCATCTGCGTTATAGTAGAAATCCCAGAACTTGATGATCGCATCCAACTGTTCATCTGTTACATTTTTATTTACCTGTGTCATCTTAACATACGCTGCCATTCTGCCTGTTCCATCCCCGTTAGACTCTGTTGGGAATGCAAAGAAACTATACAGACTTGTGTCCTGTTCTGCATTTACAATCTGAGATGCCATAGTCGGACTATCAATAATCATCGCGCAGGTTCCATTATATAGGTACATACGGCAGTCATTTGGATCCTCTGTAAGGAAACCTTCATTAAAGTATCCTTTATCTTCCCAATCTTTAAATTTTGCAAATGCCTTTGCAACCGCCTCTGAACTGCTCCAGTCTGCTTCGAAAGAGTTTAAAGCATCATGTTCTTCTTTTCCGCCATAGTATTCCAGAAGATCCTGAATATAACGCATTACATGCCAGCCATACTGTCCACCTGTAGCAAACGGAATCACACCATTTGACTTTAAAGTCTCACAGACTGTTTCCAATTCCTCAAAGGTTTTTGGAACTTCTAAATTATACTGTTCAAAAATGTCTTTCCGGTACCACACATTCATCATCGCAATACTCTGCGGGATTCCAGAAAGCTGACCATCCAGTGTACAGAGTTCCAAAGCAGATCCTAAATACTTGTCATCCCATTTATTTTCTTTTGCATATTCTGTAAAATCATAGGTCAGGCCATTTTCCGGATAATAACTTGCAAGACTTCCACCCCAGTTGTACCACATATCCGGAAGACTTCCTGAAGATGCAGCTACTTTTAAATTAGCCTTGATGTCATCTGTTGAATAATATGTAGGTGTCACTGTAATATCTGGATTTTTTTCTGTAAACGCCGCAATAATATTGTCCTCAAAATCTTTTCTCTGTGCCAAAGACCAGAAACTGATATTTACTGCCCCACCAGCTGTATCTTTGCTTTGCTCTGACGATGCCTGTGTACCTGTTGCTGATGTGTCAGCTGTTTTCGTCTCAGAAGCGGAGTTTCCACCTCCACAACCACTTAACATACCCATTGCTAAGCCTGTACATACAAGTAACCCCATTGTTCTTTTTTTCATGCTCTTCTTCTCCTTTTTATTTTTTAATGTTTTTGCATTTAACTTCTAAATTATTTTTTCTTTCTATTTTAATTTTATTGAATTAATTTAGTTATCATTTAGTATATATTTATATTATACCATCTTGTTTTTATTTTCAATGGTCATTTTTGCAGAGTAATCGCCTGTTTTTTTGTGCAATTTTTATATTTTTCTAATCGGTTTGTGCTTTGGTTTTTGTATTTACTAAATTTACTAAATTTTATTAAATTTTATTATTGACGAACTCATATCCTTTTATTATAATGTACCTATAAGAATACAGTATCAAAATTCTGATTATCATTAACAAGGAGATCATTACATGAGCCGTGGTATTAAATCAAAAGATCTGGCACAAATGTTGGGAGTTTCCCCCTCCACTATTTCCATGGTATTAAATAATAAGCCTGGCATCAGCGATGCTACCAGAAAACTGGTACTCGATAAAATTGCAGAATTAAATTCGCAAACTTCAGAGATTTCCAACGTGATTCATTCCAGTAGTTTTATTTATTTTATCATCTATAAAAAACACGGAAAAGTCGTAGGTGACACCCCGTTCTTCTCCCAGCTGATCGAAGGGATCGAGTCCACAGTTAAAGCCAGTGGATCAAACCTTCAAATTGCCTATTATAATGAAGGAAGCGACCTTTCCCTCTCGCTTCCGCTTCTTTATACAAAAGATTGCAAGGGAATTATCCTTCTGGCAACAGAAATGTCTTTTACCGACGTGCAGGTTTTTGCGCATTTAAATATTCCAATTGTATTACTAGACAGTTACTTTGACGAACTTGCATTAGATACAATTGTCATTAACAACAGCCAAGCCGCACGCAGCGCAGCACGTTTCCTCATTGGAAATGGACATAAAAAAATCGGATATTTACACTCTGCTTTTCATATTAATAATTTTTCTGAAAGAAAAGATGGATTTTATCGTGAACTGCGGAGAAAAAATATAGAAATACGACCAGATCTGGAATACAAGCTGACTCCAACTGCCGATGGCGCTTATGCTGATATGAAAGAGCTTTTAGAAGCTCATAGAGAAATGCCTACAGCTTTTTTCGCAGACAATGACATTATTGCTCTTTCTGCCATCCGCGCATTAAAGGAATTTGGCTATCGGATTCCTGATGATATATCTGTAATCGGCATTGATGACATGCCTATGTGCGAATTAATGGATCCCCCTCTGACAACCATGCAGGTGCCTAAACACGAAATGGGAATCATGGCTGTCAAACGTCTTCTGGACGTGATTCAGGATCACGGACGTGAAATCGTTACGCTTCAGCTGCGAACTTCTCTTGTCCAGCGCAGCAGCGTAAAAAACATTTCCTAGATTGCAAAGCAAAACTGCCGCAAGTCAGATATTCCTATCCAGCTTGCGGCAGCATTTATGTTAGCATTATTTTTTATATCAATCTTTTATACCTGATGCTTCAGCATTCCCGCACTGGTCATCCGCAAAGAATGTTCTGCCGGGATCTGAGGCTCTTTTGCTTCTGTATCTACTAACTGCAATGCCTTTACCGGGCATGCTTTTACACAGGCCGGCAGCATTCCGTGATGGACTCTCACATAACAGCCGTCGCATTTGATCATCTTGCCGTTTTCCCCAAAAGACGGGATACCATACGGACATGCCATGGCACAGCTGTGGCAGCCGATACAATTGGTAGTATCGTAAACTGTAAGATTGGTCTCCGGATCTTTTCGCAGGCAGGCACTTGGGCAGGCGCTGATGCAGGGAGCATCGGTACAATGCATACAAGCCAGGGACAGGTGGCTGTATTTTACATTCCCTTTTTCTTCCATTTCCAGATCAAATACATTTCTGAAAGGTCTCTGTCCATCTTTTACCTGAAAATCGTTCTGATCCATGCAGGCAATGGAGCAGGCTCCGCAGGAAATACATTTGGTAATATCCAGATCTATTGCGTACTTTTTCAACTCTGCACCTTCTTTCTCATACCACACCTGGTGGAGTTATAGGCCGGGAAGCCGGAATATGGATCTACATGGGTTCCGGACATCAGAGAGTTTACATCAGCCTCAGAATATCCATGATAGAAAAATACTACATGTTCTGGCACTCTGTGGGTTGGATGGGCTTTTACAGAAATAGTTCCCCTCTCTGTAAACAGTTCTATGTCATCTCCATCCTTTAAGCCCAGTTTTTCTGCATCTTCCACAGAAATATCTGCTGCCGGATCCGGGCGCAGACTGCGTACCCACGGTACTTTGTGCAGCCGGGAATGAATGGCATTTGGCAGTCTTCCTCCTGAACAGAGGATGAATGGGTACACCCTTTCATCTGCTTCATCCATAGGCTCACAATAAGTTGGCAGCGGGTCTAAATGCCACTCTGGATGAGATGCGATCAATTCTGAATATAGTTCAAACTTGCCTGTAGGTGTCTTACAGCCGCTTTCAAGGACAGTTCCCGGAACATAAGGCTTTACACCGCGGACTTTGACTGGCAGGTCACTGGCACGAAGTTCATCCATAGTGATATCCAGATCAGAAAGGATTTCTTCAATATTCTTTTCATAGCCTTCTTCCAGCCGCTTATCCCCCAGCTTCATCACTTTTGCCAGATCACAAAGGATTTCAACATCCGATCTGCTCTCTCCCACTCTGTCAATTGCAGGCTTGGTCAGCCATGCATAGCCGCCTGGATAAGTCTCCAGTTCTCCACGTTCGTAAGAAGTACATACCGGAAGAACGATATCTGCCATTTTCGCTGCATCTGTCATAAACAGATCTGCATCGACGAAAAAGTCCAGTTTTTCAATAGCAGATTTAAAATACTGATCATCTGGAAGGATCCGGTAGTTTAATCCCAGGGCAAACATAGCCTTAACAGGATAAGGAGTTCCCTCATGGATCTGTCTTGGCAGGTCTACGCACTGCATTTCCCGCTCCATATGATACCACAGAGGGAAACGGGATGCTCCTACTGGAAGAGCTGCATCCTTTGGTTCTGTACCATCAGCAAATTCATCTTCCAAAGTAGTAAATCCGGAAATCTGGTGGGTAAATGTATGTTCTCCCGGCAGCTGTCCGCCTGTGCGGTCAAAGTTTCCAGTCAGTGCTGAAAGTGCCATGATCGCACGGTAATTCTGGAAACCATTCTTATGATGAGGGATCGGCGCACTGTTTTCATTGATCGCCATGGACTTGCTCTCATGGATCATCTCACAGGCCTTTACTACCAGATCATAAGGAACGCCTGTAAGCTTTTCAATATTGCTTTCGTTAAAACCAGCTGCATACTGGGCATATTCCTTAAAACCATGTACATACCGGGCAATGTATTCTTTATCGATCCATCCCTTCTGGATCAGCACATTTCCCATGCACAGTGCCAGTGCTCCATCTGTACCCGGATAAGGACGCAGATGCAGGTCACACATTTTCTCTGTAGTAGGTGTGATCTTCGGATCCACCACAATGACCTTCATGCCCCTTGCTCTTGCTTTTTCTGCTCCCTGAGCCTTTAAATAACCGGAATAATAAGGATTAAATGCCCAGCCAAGGAGCAGGTCACAATTTGACATATCCGGTCTTGCCAGCTGTCCTATAGCTGTTTTCCATGCCATCCAGCCGGTAGTCATACAGGTACTTGATTCTGTACCATAGTTCATGCTTCCAAAGGAATGGGCAAAGCGGCGCAGCCACGGACGGAACCATTTGTTATAGCCGCCAAAAAAGGCTACTGCCTCAGGTCCATCAGTTTCTTTGATATGGTTTAACTTTTCTGCGATCTCCTTATATGCCTCATCCCAGGTGATGGGTTCAAATTTTCCCTCTCCTCTTTTGCCTGTTCGGCGAAGAGGTGTTTTAATACGGTCCTCTCTGTAAGCAAAACCACGGCCGGACAATCCTTTTGTGCAAAGACAGCCCTTATTTCTTGGATGTTCATCCAGACCTTCCAGTTTCACCATTTTTCCGTCTTTTACATAAGCGCACACACCACAGTTGTATGCCGGAGAACAGATAGCACAGACCGTATTCTTTTTTTCAATGCCGGTCTCCGGTCCCGGTATCTTTGCTTTTTTTAAAGCTTCTAAACTATCCATGAATCTTCTCCTCAACTTCTTCTATAAAAGGAACGGAAAGTCCTGCTTTTACCAGCATAGCACGCTGATAATCCGGCAGAACAAACTGTTCACCTGCAAACAGCCGCAGCATATAGTTTTTAATAATGCCGCTGACACGATAATTATCTAAAATATTAGCACCTACAATGCGTTTTCCATCTATCACCAGACGGATATAAAGGTCTTCGGAAAGAGAACCATATTCCAGGATCTCTCCCTGCATACGGTTGTCTCCAAAACCAATAAAGTCCATGTTCATAAAATGGGTGATGTTATGAAGAATATTGCCTTTATAAGTCACATCTCCCCCTGCCATGTTGATGCCGGCAGTTTCACCCTGATGATTGGCATTGGCCCACAGACCGATGATCTGGTTCTGTCCGCTTTCCAGGTTATTGCCTTCACAGCAGTCTCCTGCAGCAAAAATGCCCGGAACAGAAGTACGCATATGGTCATCTACCACAATGCCTCTTCCAATCTCAACTTCTCCCTGAACCGTCTCCGTAATCGCTCTCGTACCAATGCAAAGGCCAACGATATCCGCAGGAATACGGCTTCCGTCTGTAAGGACAGCCACTTTTTCTCCATTTTCCTGTTCCATATGGTCAATGGTCACACCAAACATTAAATGAACGCCCTGAGCTTCTACTCTCTTCTCAATTTCTTCTGCCACCTCTTTATAAGCTGCCAGAGGGAAGATGTAGCTTGCCAGATCTAAAAGCCATGTTTCAATGCCGTATTTGTGCAGGACTTCCACTACCTTAATACCAGCCATGGAAGCGCCAATAACTACTGCATGTTTAATATTATTTTTCTTCAGACGTTCTTTAAAACGAAGAGCATCTTCCACCGTACGCATTAAAAATGCGTCTTCAGGCTCCAGTCCTTTTACAGGAGGCGCAAAGGCTCTTGCGCCTGTAGCGATCAGGATACGATCGTATTTTTCTGATCCCTTTTCTGTTTCTACCAGATGTTCTGATCCGTGAACTTTCACAACCTGCTCTCTGCGAAGGTTAAAGTCCACCTCTTTCTGAATCTGCTCCAGATCACCAAAAGGGAACATTCCCTCATATTCCAGTTTTCCAAAAGCATAATAGGTGGTCAGCATAGGATTATAAGGAGCCCGTCCTGTGTTACTGTAGACGTCAATGCATCCTTCTTTATCCAGTTCACGGATCTTTTTCACTGCATGGTAGCCGGCTGTACCGAAGCCTACTACTGCATATTTCATAATTCTACCTCCCGTTGATCTTCATGTTCCTGTATATAACATGGAAACGCGGCGACAATGTCACTGCTGCAACATATCACCGCGTCTACCGGTATCAAACAGTGATTACTGCTGATCCATTTTATCTTTTACGTTCTTATAACGAACTAACATCAGCACGATCGCTGCAAGGATAAACAGACCAATGTACAGGAACTGTCTTGCATTTAAGCTGGACAGGCTGACATAGGAAGTAGCTGCCAGTACAACGAATACAACTGCCAGAGCTACATTTAACTTTGCAGGGCTCATGTACAGAGCAGATTTTCTGTATTCTTCCGGGAATACCTTAGGCAGACGGAAGCAGGCATATACCATTAACAGGTCAGTCAGCTTACCACAGCCAGTACCCATGTTTGCGATATCAGAAGTATTCATACCAGTTACGATTGGAATAATACCAACTACAAAGAAGAATAACAGCAGGATAACAGGTGTACCGCCCTTATTTTCCTTTGCACATGCCTCTGGCAGCCATCCGTCCATAGCAGCTCTCTGAAGAGAACGTGTGGTCCAGGATAAGGTACCATTTAAAGTGGTCAGTAATGCGAACCAGGCACCGCCGATTACGAAGAACAGGTAGATCGGTGCAGGGAATACGGATTTTGCTACTACAGAGATATTAACACCAGCTACTTCTTCTACAGGAAGAACGCAGGCAGCAACAATACCAACTAATGCATAGAAAATTGCAACAAGTAAGGTAGATAATACCATAGCTTTTGGAATGGTCTTTCCAGGATTTTCTACTTCACCGCCATTCTCAGCTAAGAACTTAGCACCTGCACATGCAAAGGAAAGCATTGCAGCACCGCGAAGGAATTTCATTGGACCGTTTGGCATAATATTTTCTTTATTCAATGCCAGTGCAGACCAGTCTACCTTAGGAAGACCAAATACAATGTAAATAAACAGAGAAATCAGCAATAATGCTACCATGAACTTCTGTACTTTTGCAGAAGTCTTAAGGCCAATCATATTTACTACTACTGCTAAGGTCAATGCACCAAGTGCTGCTAATTTCTGATTTACATCAGGGAAGATAACAGCTACATAGCTTGCAAAGCCAATGGCGAAAGTTGCGATCAGTACCTGCTGAAGAACGAACATCATTAAGAATACGAAAGATGCTCTTGGTCCGATCAGTTTTTTCGCATATACATAGCTGCCGCCAGTTGCAGGCATACTGGATGCCAGAGTTGCCATTGGAACCAGCTGACATACAGCGATCAGTGCTGCAAGAACAAAGCCGTAAGGTGCGCCGTGTCCGGTCAGTCCGATTACAATACCAGTCAGTACGAATACACCGGAACCAACGATCTGGCCAATACAGAAACTCATGCATTCCCAGAAATTCAGTTTTTTGTTTTCCATAGTTATACCCCTTTCTTATCTGCCACAAACTGTGCCAGTATTTCCATACCCTTTTTCAGAGTCTCTCTTGGACAGCCGATATTAAAGCGAAGGAAATGTTCTCCATTGCCCTGATATCCGGCGCCTCCTCCTACTGCCATCTTATATTCAGATGCCAGGATCTTTACCATCTCCTCGGAAGTCATGGAAAGTCCGCTGCAGTCTAACCACATCAAATAAGTACCTTCTGGCTTAACAGGTTTGATCTGCGGTGCATGTTCTTTCAAATAGCTGATAACAAATTCAGCATTTTCTGTAAGATATGCATTCTGTTCATCTACCCATTCATCGCCATATGTATAGCAGGCTTCGATGGCGCTGTTTGCCATGCAGTTAGGGCTCATCAGCCATGCCTGGCGCAGTGTATCTTCCTGGATCTTCTTGTATTCCGGATTCGGGATAATGGTACAGGAAGAATGAAGACCTGCCATATTAAAGGTCTTACTGATTGCTGTATAAACCAGCATATGATCATACACATCTGCGAAACGTGCAGCAGAAGTATACTGATGTCCGTAAAGAACTACATCCCCGTGGATCTCATCAGAGAACAGCCATACAGAGTATTTCTTACACAGCTCTACGATCTTTCTGACCTCATCCTCTGTCCATACACGGCCTACCGGGTTATGAGGGTTGCAGAAGATCATTGCCTTTACATCTCCACCGGATAATTTCTTTTCCAGATCTTCCCAGTCAATGACATAACGGCCTTCGCTATAAACCAGTGGACAGTCAACCTGTTTTCTCCCCTGGTTGTTGATCACAGCAAAAAACGGGTCATATACAGGAGTAAATACTAAAACTCCGTCTCCAGGCTGTGTAAAGCCGCGGATAGAGAACCAGATGGATGTTACAACACCTTCAGAAGGGGAAAAAGCACTGACAGGCAGATCTACCTGATGACGGCGCTTATACCAGCTTCTAACTGTTTCCAGAGTTCTCTCTCCAGTAGTGGTATATCCGAAAACCGGATGCTCCAGACGTTTCTTCATTGCCTCTACTGCCTCCGGCAATGTTGCAAAGTCGGTATCAGCGATCCAGAAAGGAAGAAGTCCTGTCCGTGTGCCGAATTTCAGCTGTTTTTCCCACTTGATGGAGTCAGAGCCAATGCGGTCCTGTACTTTATTAAAATCGTACTTCATTACTGCACCTCCAAATGATGTAAAACTAAATGTGTCTGCAAAATCGGTGAAACCAGATTTTGTAAGTACACACTATCTATGCTATATCCCCAGGCGGTACGGGCCCTGCACTGTCTGAGAAAATTACAGCCAAAATAAATGATAACTATGAAATAATGATAACCATAAGATAAAGAACCTCCGCAGGCAGTTACCTGCAGAATTCTTCAAAATATTGTTTATACGTGCTGTAGATCCAGTCGCAGTGAACTAACATATGAAAATATGCATAATCACCGTCGTGGTTTCGCACTGCTTCCAGAATGTTTCCATGCTGGATATGTACCTGTTCTCTATTTAATTCCTGATCTACAGGAAAGATCAAAGGCAGAGAACGTATTTCATTGGAAGGAAGGACAACTGCATTCCATACCGGCTCCAGCAGCGGGTTCTTTAATATCTCCCACAAACAGCCGTGGAAAGACTGAAGTCCTCTTCCCTCTTCTATATACAGATTCGGGCTTTCGATCACCACCTGGTCATTTTCATGGATACGTTCCAGTCTGGCAATGTCTTCCGGTGTAGCCACCAGCGCCGCCTGTTTTGCAATAGCAGGTTCGATCAGCCGTCTGGCTTTTGTAGAAAGTTCAAACTGCTGCCAGTACTTTTCCGCCTGATCCTTTAATTCTCCAGGATCCAGCAGATTTTTCCAGTCTACACAAACAACGCTTCCTTTTCCTTTTCGGGTTTCTATAATTCCTGCATCCGCAAGAAGGCGAAGGGCCTGGCGTACCGTTACTCTGCTTACTCCCATACGTTCCATCAGCTCTTTTTCACTGGGAAGCTGCTCCCCGGTGCGATAAGCTCCACTGCGTATCATATCTTTGATCTGGTCAAATACCTGATCATACAAAGGTTTGTTTGATAATTTATTCACAGCGTTGCCCTCCTTTCCTGTCTGCAACTGTATGGTACCGTAAGCATACAACATGTATTAATATAAGTCAAGTGCTTTTTATGTTTTTTAAATATTTTTTCAATTTTTTCTTCATTTTTTAGGCACATTTCCCCGTTTTTCTCCTTTTTTACTATTTTAATTTCCTTTTTTTCGTTTTTACCTGTATTAATTAAGATAAGTTTTGTATCTTTTTGTTTTCAAAACATGTATCTTTTTAAAACATGTTTGATTGATTTTTTCACTTTCTTAATTAATATCATCAAACTACTGTGTCATTTTTTTACAAAGCAAATAATTTCCAAAAGAAATTTACCATAAAAAAGCACCGTTGAAAAGCTTATTCAGATTACTTTTCAACGGTATTTTTATTTTATCATATCATTTTTCTATCCTGCCGAATGCAGTTAGTGGATCTCCCGCTTTCACTCCAAGACTTAATGTATAGTAGAGTATTACACCATCAAAAGGTGCAATGCAGCGAAACATTTCTTCCCCTGCAAAATCTTTTAAAGTACCGATCAGATCACCCTTAGAAAGAAATTGCCCAGCCTGCATCATAGCAGGATACCAGAAACCGTCACAGGGAGATTCTTCATAAAAAGTCTCTCGAATTTCAACCTGGTCAGGAGGTAATGCGGAAACTTGAGTTTGAAACACTGCTGTATCCGGCATCCGTACCTCACCGATCATTCCAAGATGCCACATCATCTCATATACATTCTTTTTGCATGCTTCAACTTCTCTTTGACTCCATAAACCACGTTCTCCCCGCTCTACCAGCAATGATGGAATCCCGCACTGCGCAGCCCAGCTGTAAAGTCCATTTTTCGCTGTGGAAGCCACACGATAAGACACAGAAAGAGCAGCTGCGGCAGCCGCTGTCTGGTGCATTAGTTTCTCGGAAACGGCAGTTGGGAAAAAGATCAATGGAGTCAGGGCTTCATTTACATCGCCGCCATGAAGATCCATAAAAAAATCGGCCTCCTGATATAAAGTTTCTTCCAGGCTTTTTGCAAGTTGGCTGGAAAAAGAGCCAGCTTTATTTCCCGGAAACATTCTGTTTAAATTTTGTTTATCCGTCGGGATGATCTGCTTCGCCCCCTGATAAAAACCTTCTGGATTTACAAGCGGAAGCAAAATCACCCGACCAGAAATATCATCTGGGTTTAATTCCATGCATAAGCTGCGGAGCGCTTCGATCCCCACATATTCACATCCATGCACTCCTGCAGTAACAACCAGGCTTTTTCCTGGCTTTCTGCCGCAAATCACGGTTATTTCTATAGGATACGGACTGATGATCGGCAGCCGGAGTTTTTGCTTCTTCCCGTCTCCAGCTTTTAATTCAGACAATTTCATTGAAATATACTCCTTTTATTTTGATCCTGATCATTAGAATTCAATGATCGAAGCCAACAGCTTTTTTGCGTATTCATCCTTTGTATTTGCAATACAGGATACAGGAATATGTTCCGTAATATGACCACGGTAAAGAAAAAGTACATCATCACAAAGATAGGTAACAGATGTTAAATCATGGGTAATGAAAATGTAGGTCAGACCAAGTTTTCCTTTCAGATCACGCAAAAGATCCATGATCTGCACCTGGGTATGCGCATCAAGAGAAGAAATCGCCTCATCAAACAAAATGATTTCCGGCTGGCAGGCCACTGCCCGGGCAATGCAGACACGCTGAAGCTGACCGCCGGACAACTCGTGAGGATATCTCTCTTCGTAAGTGCTATTCAATCCAACAAGTTCTAATAACCGACGGATTTCTTCTGGATGGTTTAATTTTATCTTTTGATTGCGTTCTCTCGCCCTAAGACCTTCTGAAATGATTTCTTTTACCCTAAAACGCGGATTAGCCGATGTAGTATAATCCTGAAACACCACACTTAACCGTTTTTGAAGATTTTTCCGTCCACTTCTGGAGGCATATACAGACGTACCACGAATCAGAAGTTCTCCGCTGTCAGGCTTTAACAGCCCGCAGATCACACGACCCATCGTGGATTTTCCGCTTCCAGATTCTCCCAGTATTCCAAGACAAGTACCCTTGGGAACATGCACGGATACATTAAAAAGCACCTGATGCCGGGTAGTTCCAAAGATTTTTTCCTGACGTTCACTGCGGAAGCTGACGCAGACATCTTTTAATTCAAGCATTCCATCTTCTCCTTTCCATGCAGGATCTGACAATAGCGGCGCATAACACCAGAACGCTTTTCTACCAACATACGAGTGTACGAGTCATTGGCGTGAGTAAGAATATGTTCAAAACTTCCACTATCAACAACACGGCCGCTGTTCATGACCAAAATATGATCTGCCACTTTTGAAATTGCTCCCAGATCATGAGTGATAAACAGCATAGCTGTATGATTTTCTTTTTTGATCCGCACAAACTCTTCCAGAATCTCATATTGGGTAATCGCATCAATGGCTGTTGTCGGCTCATCTGCGATCAAAAGTTCCGGCTGCAGCGCCATGGCAATGCCGATCATAATACGCTGGAGCATACCTCCAGAAAGCTGATGAGGATATTTTTCCAAAACTTCTTCCCCATTTTGGATTCGCATCTGTTCCAGAATTTCCAGACACTGCGAATGGATTTCCTGCGTTGTCCATGTCGTATGGGCAGCAAATGTTTCAGCCATCTGGCTTCCAATGCGATATAGAGGATCAAAGCAAGTCATGGGATTTTGCAATACCATGGTAATACGATTTCCACGCAGACGGCGCAGTTCTTCTTTTGACACCTGCAAAAGATTTTTTCCATGGAAAACGGCATTACCGGAAATCTGAAAGTTTTTATCTAACAGACCAAGCATCGCTTTTACTGTCATGCTTTTTCCACTGCCAGATTCTCCTAAAATTCCCAGGCACTCTCCAGGATGTATTTCAAAATTCACATTTTCCACCAGCTTTTTAGACATTTTGCGGTTTATAAGTGTTACATTCAAGTTTTCAGCTTTTAAGACAGCAGACATCCGTTACAGCACCTCCTTTGGATCCAAAACATCCCTGATCGCATCACCCATCAGATTAAAAGCAGATACCAGAACAACAATGGCAATTCCTGGTACCAGCATTTGGGCTGGATTGCTGATCAGAACATTTTTTGCTTCACTAAGCATAGCCCCCCATTCTGGTGTAGGAGCCTGTACACCAAGGCCCAAAAAGGACAGAGTAGAAATATTAATGATCGCCCAGCCTACATCCAGGGAAGAAAGCACTGCCAGATCCGCTGCTATGGATGGCACCAGATGACGAAACAGGATAAAATGCTCCGGGGTACCAATACAACGTGAAAACTGAACAAAATTTCTATCGCGGTACTGCATAACACCTGTGCGGATCATGCGGGCATACCAGGCCCATTTAATAAAGACATTGGCCAAAATCACATTCTGCACGTTAATTCCAAGAAGCGCAACAACAGCAAATACCATGATCTGACTGGGCAAGGAAAGCATTACATCCACCACTCTCATAATTAGTTCCTCTGTAATCCCACGAAAATATCCGGCAAGAAGTCCCATCAAAGCACCAAGGCCGATGGTGCCAAGCATAGTGAGTACTGCAAGCCCAAGAGTTGGACGAATACCATAGATCATACGCGAAAGAATACAACGCCCCAAATTATCCGTGCCAAGAGGATATTCTCTGCTGAAATGCGCAAATTTGTTGAGAATATCTGCTGCATACGGATCATGAGGAGCGATCCACGGCGCAAAAATCCCCATACATGCCACGATCAGCACCAGCCCAACTGTGCCAACCGCAGTTTTGTTATGAAAAAAACGATAAAGCATAATTTAATGGCTCTCCTTTCTCATACGCGGATCTGAGATCGTCTGCAAAATATCAAACAGCAAATTAAATACAACAAACAGCACACCGATCAAAAGCACGTAAGTCTGGATCACAGGATAATCCCGATTAAAAATGGAACTGATGCAAAGTGTACCTAGTCCTGGCCATGCAAACACATTTTCTACAACGATCGTTCCTGAAATCAGCTGCGGTATACTCATACCAATTGCTACAATACAGGTGTGCATAGAATTTTTCAGTATATGCCTGATCAAGATCGTTTTTTGAGAAAGTCCGCGCACATTGGCATAAAGCACATAATCCTGTTTCATATTTTCCAGCATATTATTGCGGATCAAGCGGATATACGTGGAAATATAACTCAAAGACACCGTAAAAGCAGGCAGGATCAAATGTTTCCAGCTTCCATTTCCACTGGTTGGCAAAAGATCCAGTTTAATAGAAACCAGCCACATCATAAGCAGCCCGACCCAATAAGCAGGCATAGCTGTGGTCATAAAAACAATGCATCTCATGATCCGGTCAAACCAGCCATCTTTGTATACTGCACACAAAAAACCAATGGGCAAGCTTAAAATGATCACCATCAACAGAGACGCACCTGCCAGCTGCAAAGTAGCCGGCATACAGCGAAGCAGTTCTCCAGACACTGTACGGGCCGGATTAACATAACTGATGCCAAAATCCCCTTTTAAGCAATTCAATACCCATGTAAAATAACGTACCAGATAAGGCTTATCGAGACCTAATTCTGCCCGAACCTGGGCAATGGCATCTTCTGTGATGATCGGGACCTGCCGAACGCGCAGTGCAACTTCAGCCGGATCTGACGGGATCAGATTGATAAATACAAAACATACAAAAGATATAATAAGTAAAAGCGGAATTGCAGATAACGCCCGCTTAATAATATATGGTTTCAAATGATTACCTCCATTGAGAAACAAAGCCGCCTCAAAAGAGACGGCTTTGTTTTGGTATTTCAGCACGATTCCGTTACCCGGCATGCATAAGAACCGCAGCCGTTTTTGTCCGTCTTAGAACGAAAAATCCTGGAACGGAACCTCATACTGCGTCTGAGTGAAGTGGAATCCCTTCATGTCAGAACGATAGATTGCTTTGTTGCACTCATAAGTCAACGGAATATAGACAGCATCTTCATGAAGATGATTTAAAACATAAGTATAAAGTTCCTGCCGTCTTCCTTCGTCTGTTGTGATCAGGATTTCTGTAATAGCAGCATCTATCTCTGCTTTATCATCAAGGCCAAGCTGTGCTGCATAATCTCCATATACAGGAGCCCGCATTGCTGCAAGAGAAGATTGCGGATCATACGGTGTTCCCCAGCAGATATTAAATACCATATCAAAGTTACCAGCCTTCATGTTATCACGATAAGACTGCTCCTCCTCACCATGAATATTTAATGCTACTCCAATTGTCTGATATTCACTCTGCAAATACTCGGCTATTGATTTTTCTGTTACACTGTCACTGTTGTAAAGCAGGTCGATATTTAACTGTTTTCCTTCCTTTTCACGGATATTTCCGGAACCCATTTTCCAGCCAGCCTCATCCAGGATCTGTCCTGCCAAAGTCAGATCATATTCATAAGGCACCAGATCAATGTCACAATACGGTACTGTAGAAGCAAACAAAGTGTCTGCCGGTTTCTCTAAGCCATAAAAAATACCATCAGAGATATTCTGCTTGTTGGTTGCGTGTTGAAGAGCAATACGAACCTCCTTCTCCGCAAGAATATCAGAGGAAGTATTCAAAACGATCTGTCTGGTAGAAGTAGGGTCAGAAAGTTCTACCGTAAACTTATCGTTGTTCAAATACTGATTGATCGCGTCTGCATCGATCATATTTTTTCCAAAGATCATATCGATCTCACCTTTTTCCAATGCCAGAATACGAGTCTGATTATCCGGGATAACCTTAACTGTAATCGTCTTGATATCTGGCTGTTCACCCCAGTAAGTCGGGTTCGCCTTGAAAATTGCATACTCATCCGTTACAAACTCGTCTAAAACATACGGACCTGTTCCAATGTAGGCTTCTACCCCATCTTTGGTGCTTCCATCTTTCATAGCTTTCGGAGAAATCATTGCAAACGGTCTGGTAACACCAAGCTCTGTTAAAAGCGGATAATAAGGCTCAGACAGCTCAATAACAAATGTATTTTCATCAGGAGCGTTTACACCAACCAATAAATGCATCATCTCCAGCCAGGTGTGACGATCTTTATTTTCTAAGATCGCGTCAAAGTTTTCTTTGATCGCATAGGCATCACATTTCTCGCCATCGGAGAATGTGACTCCCGGACGGATATGAAATGTATAAATTTTGCCGTCTTCGCTAACATCCCAGCTCTCAGCCAGACAGCCTTCAAAACCATCTGCAGTAATGTTAACAAGACCCTCGTACAGCATTTCCTGTGCGTACATTTCTCCCGCATATAAATGTGGATTCAGATCGCGTATATCGCGGTAGTTTACAAAGATCAGATCTTCTTTTTTTGTGTCCGCCGCAGCTTTTGTTTCTGCAGCCGCAGAATCCGCTGCAGTTTCCTCTGCAGAATCAGAAGCGGATGAACCGCAGCCGCTTAATACAGCGGTACCTAAGAGACCTGCAAGAAGCAATGTGCCCCATCTTTTTTTCATAATCAGTTTCCTCCTGTGTAACATATCGATCATTATTTTCTGTTCCTGTCATTGGAACGAAAAACAGTATAACACAGGTTAGTCATAACTTACTACTAATGAATTTGGAGGGGCTTAGTTATTCCAAAACGTTATAACAATCTTATAAAATTGCCTGAAAATGCTGGATAAACCAGCTGGATGCCTCACTTATTTTTCCATTTTCCGGGCAAATATAACCAATAAGAAGAAATGGTTCGCAGTTATTGATCCTAAGCTGCTGTATATCATACTGCCGATAACGGTCATGAAGAAAATTAATTCCAAGGCTGCATACATCTGTATTCATCAGCAAATTAATCGTCAGATGATCGCTATTGGTATAGACAGAATAATGAAGCTGTTTTGTACTGATAGCGCCAAGGCTGACATGACTTAAATGATGCTCTACTGAGAAAAAATCCCGAACCCCACAAACAAACGAAAGAGTAGAAAGATCCTGAAAATCGATACTTTCATCATGATAGCGCGGATGATAAGGACCAACATAAACACAAGCTTCTTTTTCATCCAATGGAGTAAATTTTAGTTTTTTATGAGAAAGGATATGCTGAAACTGGCTCAGCTGTTTCTTCGCAATATAGACAATCCCAATCTCAGAAAGCCCCTGCGCCACCCGGTTACTGATTTCTTCCACCGTTCCTTCCAAGTGTTCCACAACATAAGTATTACCCATCTCTTTATAGAAATCGGTGAGAAGATTAGAAATCATGTTGCTTGGATAAGTTGCAAGACTGAACTTTTTTCCCTGATTGTGATCACTCAATGAATCAATCAGACGAACATTATGAAGGATATTATGGGCATATTCCCGTACTACTTCTCCATATGGCGTAATTCGGATACCGCGGCTGCTGCGCTCAAAAAGCGGACGTCCTAATTCCTTTTCCAGGGAACTGATAACTTTACTGACATTTGGCTGTGTCGTATAAAGGCATTCCGCAGCCTGATTAAAGCTGCCCTTTTCACAAGTTATTATAAAATATTCCAGCTGCCGTAATTCCATAAAACCTCCTAAATATGTATGTTCGCTCAAAGTCACGTGTGAGTAAGTTCGCACTAACCACTATAGCAGAAAAAAAAGAAAGGGGCTGTTGCAAAATACAGCCTCTATTTTTCTGCATCCGTTGTCTGCACAGCTTCTCGTTACATCTGTGCGTTCAGTTCGGACCAAAGTCCGCTCTGCCCGCACAGATGTCTCGAAGAGGCAGAACAACTGGATAGCAGAAAAGCGCTGCTGCATTTTGCAACAGCCCCTTTTCTTCTTTATTCCACTTCCATCCGCTTTTCTAAAAGCTCTGCCAGTCCCTCCAGCGTCTCCACCTGATTGATCTCACAGCGCAATGCTGCAGAATTGCGCATTCCTTTGGTATACCATGCCATATGGCTGCGCATTTCCCGCATAGCGATCATCTCACCTTTGTACTCTGTAAGCATCTTTCCATGGCGCAGGATCATATCCCGTACTTCCATTAGGGTAGGACCAGGAAGAAGTTCTCCTGTTTCCAGATAATGGGTGATCCGTTTAAAGATCCATGGATTTCCCTTGGCTCCTCTGCCTACCATGATGCCGTCACAGCCGGTTTCCTCAAAAAGTCTTTTAGCATCTTCCGGAGTAAACACATCTCCATTTCCAATCACCGGGATCTTCACTGCTTCTTTCACCTGACGGATAATATCCCAGTCTGCTTTTCCGGAATAATACTGTTCCCTGGTTCGCCCGTGAACTGCCACTGCCGCCACACCGCAGCTTTCTGCCATTTTTGCAAATTCCACCGCATTAATGCTCTGGTCGTTAAAGCCTTTTCGGAATTTTACAGTTACCGGCTTTTTCACTGCCTTTACCATAGCCGTCAGCACCTTTTCTGCCTGATCCGGATCTTTCATTAAAGCAGAACCCTCATGGTTATTGACGATCTTTGGTACCGGGCATCCCATATTTACATCAATGGCCACATAAGGGCCATCTTCGATCTGAGCTGCAATATCCGCCATGATCTGAGGATCTGAACCAAACAGCTGTACCGACACTGGTCCTTCTTTTGGATCTACTGCCAGAAGCTCTTTTGTGTTCTTATTTTTGTATAAAATAGCCTTGGCACTGACCATTTCCGTCACTGACATTCCAGCCCCCTGCTCTCTGCAAAGCAGGCGGAAGGGCAGATCTGTAACACCTGCCATCGGCGCCAGGAATACATTATTATCTAAAAGGGTATCACCGATCCTAAATTTCATCTGCTTCTCCCTTATTTTCGTCTTCCTGACTTTCCTTTTCTTCTTCCCAGTCTACATTTTCTCCCAGAAAGAAAGTCCTGTAATAAAGCTCCAAAGCCTCTAACAGTTCTTTTTTCGTTTCCTGATATTCCTTGATCTTAAGGACACTTCCGATCTCGTCAAAAAGATAATCTCCTTCTTCAGAAATAACCTGAAAATCCAGATTTCCTTTTTCATCATATTCCATAGTAAGGATCCCGCCTACATCTTCTGTAAAAAGAACGCACATAATGTGCAGTTCGTCTTTTACAGACTGAGGCAGAGACTGGAACTCTTCGTTGAAATAGTATTTCTGCTCATAGGAATTAGCTCCACAAAGCACCACTTTATCTGTCATATTTTCTCATCCTTTCTGTTAAAATCCTCATTACCCCTTTGCTTTTCTGCTATAGTTCAGCCTTGCATCGCTTTTCTATACACATGAAAGTCCGCTGCACCGGCAAATGCCGGTAACGGCGGACTTTATATCCTTATCATAAACTGCGAAAACCAAACGTAACTGTCCATTCGCTGCATGCACAGCAACGGTCAAACAGCATTCGCAAAATCAGGCTGCATCCCTTATCTTGCCAGCAGCTTGGAGATCTCATACTGAGATTCCGGGATATCCTTCTTCATATTCAGCGCTTCCTGAATATCATAATCTACAAACTCACCATGCTTATAAGCTACCAGACGGTTGCTCTTTCCTTCTGCCAGCAGTTCAGCAGCTCTTGCGCCCATAATGGAAGCATATACACGGTCCTTGCAGGTAGGTGTACCACCACGCTGCATGTGACCTAAAATAGTAGCACGTGTCTCAATACCGGTAGCTGCTTCAATACGTTTTGCCATGGAACCAGAATGTCCGATTCCCTCTGCATTGATGATGATATTGTGCTTCTTTCCTCTCTTACGGTTTTCAATGATACGGTTGATAAGAGCCTGCTCATCTCCGTCGTAGCGCTCCGGAAGAAGGATATCTTCTGCTCCGTTTGCAATACCGCACCACAGGGCAATATAACCGGCATTACGTCCCATTACCTCAACAATACTGCATCGCTCATGGGAGGTAGATGTATCACGGATCTTGTCAATTGCTTCCATGGCTGTGTTTACAGCTGTATCAAAGCCAATGGTATAATCCGTACATGCAATATCCAGGTCAATGGTTCCAGGAAGGCCGATGGTATTGATTCCCAGTGCAGAAAGCTTTCCTGCGCCGCGGAAAGAGCCATCACCGCCGATTACTACAATACCGTCAATGTTATGCTTACGGCAGATCTCAGCACCTCTCTCCTGACCTTCCGGTGTCGTAAATTCCAGACATCTTGCTGTATAAAGAATGGTACCGCCGCGGTTAATAATATCAGATACACTGGTTGTGTCCATATCCACGATCTCTTCATCTAAAAGTCCAGCATAACCTCTCATAATACCTTTTACCTTCAGACCTCTGTTGATCGCACCTCTTACAACCGCACGAATGGCTGCGTTCATTCCAGGAGCATCACCTCCGCTGGTTAATACTCCAATGGTTTTAACTGACTTTGCCATACCAATCTACCTCCTTGTTTTAAGCACATCTCCGATTCTGATGCACGTTGCTTTTGTTCGTCAATAAATACAACGCTATTCTAATTCATTTTCCCAGATTAATCAAGTTTTTTTCTACTACTTTGACATTATTTTCACCAAGTTGGCCGATCAGTTTTTCCAGAAGCTCCCGTGAAGCCTCTACCTTCCAGTTTGCCGGCAGTATTTTCTTTGCCCGTTCCTTCTTTAAGTAGATGACCACACTGTCCTGGCCTTCGCTTTCTTTCAGAATGCTTAAAATAGTCCCTTCTTTTGCCTGATAAGTTTCTTTATCCTCAAACTGCAGCCACAGCTGTCTTGGAACTTTTGAAAAAGGGATCACCTGCTCACAAACCAGTTTGCCTACAGGTTCATCACCTAAAGACACTCTTCCCTTGATAAAGATTTTGGAATCCTCTGTTAACAGATCTCTGTCTGCCTCATAATTTTTCGGGAAAACGATCACTTCCACAGAGCCCATTAAATCTTCCAATGTGATAAATGCCATCAGCTGGTTGCTTCTTGTGGTTTTCACCACTTTTCCAGTCACCAGACCGCCTACTACCACCTTTATGCCATCTTTCACTGCCGCTTCTTCTGTTTCTTCATCTACAATAAAATCAGCTGCTGTGGCAGAGATATTTTTTCTCCAGAGTCCCTCGTAATCATCCAAAGGATGGCCGCTGATATACACTCCCAGAATGTCTTTTTCAAAAGCCAGAAGTTCTTCTTTGGAATACTCTCCCACATCCGGGAACGATACCTGAAATTCCTTCTTATCTTCCTCTGATACCAGGTCAAACAGGCTCATCTGGCCTTCCCAGGCATTTTTGCGTTCTCTTGCCTTATTATCCAGCAAGACCGGCGCCACGGCAACCTTCTGCCTTCTGGTACCAGGAAGAGAGTCCATGGCTCCTGACTTAATAAAATTTTCAATGGTACGGCGGTTTACTTCTTTATTGGTCATACGGTTGATAAAATCTTCCATAGAGCTGAAGATACCATTTTTCTTCCGTTCTTCCAGGATCGCATCCACAACCGGTCTTCCCACACTCTTGATCGCAGAAAGGCCATAGCGTATGCCGTCTCCTGATACAGAGAACCCGCTTTCTCCTTCGTTAATATCCGGCGGCAGAATGGCAATACCCATCATACGACGGCAAGTCAGGATATATTCCGAAAACTTACTTACATTGTCCATAACCGAAGACATTAAAGCTGCCATAAACCCTTTCGGAAAGTAGT